>OGWZ01000410.1_pt1 | contig 49320 bp, 44 predicted proteins | sample 1576141 | NCBI WGS metagenome assembly OGWZ01 (sample SAMEA3541512, study PRJEB24748) | human gut metagenome | biome: human gut; feature: human-associated habitat; material: faeces | place: China | collected 2012
TGGTTTTGCGCCGACACGTAGCAGCCCTTGCCGGCCGTCGTCTCGATAAATCCTTCCTGCGACAGCTGGTCGTAAGCTTTCTGCACCGTCAACACGCTGATGTGCAGCGATTTTGCCAGACTGCGGATGGACGGCAGCGCTTCGCCGGACTGGAGCTCGCCACTCATGATCTGTGCTTTGATCTGGGTGACGATCTGTTCGTAAAGCGGCCGGCTCGCTTTGTTGCTGACAGATATCTGCATAGGTTCACCGCCTTGTACTGTATTGCTTCTATATATACAGTATATGTCGGTATGATACGGTTGTCAAGAATAAAATGAAGCCAGCTATAAAATTTTTCACACAGTCCGCGCAGAGAGAACACTTGCAGGAATCTGTCCACCAGATTATCATGGAGTGGTGCGCGCGTCGCACGATCACAAAAAAAGGGGACCAACCATGAACAAGATCGACCATAAAAATCTGCTCCTTCTGGGCATCACGTTGTTTTCCATGTTTTTCGGCGCAGGAAACCTCATCTTCCCGCCGTTTCTCGGCTTTGAGGCCGGCACGAAGACGCTCGCGGCATTCATCGGCTTCGTCATCACGGCCGTTGTTTTTCCAGTGCTCGGCGTCGTCGCTGCGGCACGCGTCGGCGGCATCGACAAGCTCTGCGAAAAGATCCATCCACTTTTCGGCCGCATCTTCACGCTGATCATCTACATCTGCATCGGGCCGCTCCTGGCGATCCCGCGCACAGCCGGCACGAGCTACGCCATGTTCGGCTTCGTCACCGAGCGCGCTGGCGACGGTTCGATCTTCGGGCTTTCGGTGCAGCTCGTGCTCTCCATCGGATTTTCCGCGCTCTTTTTTCTCGCCGCCGGGCTTTTGGCACGCAATCCGGAAAAGCTCAAAGACGTGCTCGGCAAACGCATGACACCGGTGCTGCTCTTTCTCATCGCCGCCATGTTTGTCGCGAGCCTCCTCCATCCTGAGCTTACCAGCGGCGCGCCAACGGAACGCTACGCTACCGGCGCGCTGGCGGCAGGATTTGTCGACGGTTACCAGACGATGGATACCCTCGCCGCCATGGTCTTCGGCATTGTCATCGCCCTCAACATCCGCGCCCTCGGCGTCACGGATAACAAACTCGTCGCCGCCACCACCATCCGCGCTGGCTTCATCGCCGGCACCGTGCTCGCGCTCATCTACGGCATCCTCGCCTTCATGGGCGCCGACAGCCGCTCCGCTGTGGAAACCGCCGGCAACGGCACGGACATCCTCAGCGCCCTCTGCGGCGTTTTCTTCGGGCGGCTCGGTCCGATCGTCCTCGCCGCGATCTTTTTCCTCGCCTGCTTCAATGTCTGCGTCGGTCTGCTCGCCAGCTGCGCCGAATATTTCTCCGAAAATTTCCGTGCCCTCAGCTTCGATCGTTGGCTCATCGTCTTCACCGTCTGGAGCTTTCTCATCTCCATCATCGGCCTCGACGCCATCATCAGCTTCTCATCGCCGATCCTTTCCCTCATCTATCCAGTGGCTCTCGTCATCATCGCGCTCAACCTCATTCCGCTGCGCGCCGTGCAAACGAAAGCCGTCTTCCGCATCGTCGTAGCCGCCACTTTTCTCTACAGCATCGTGAGCCTGTTGGCGTAAAGGCCGTCAATAATTTCATTACCTCGCTCCCTAATAGACTGCAAAAAACAGACCAGCTTCAAGCCGGTCTGTTTTTTGCAATCATCTTCTTGCGCTATGGTTCAAGATCTGCACGTTCCTCGATTTTTCCGAGTCTTACCAACCGAGCAGCAACCCCTCTTTGCGTTCGGCAAAAATATGTAGCTAATTCCTCACCTTTCAGGCCATCGTCAAACATTTCGCACAATTTTTCATCCTCTTCTGGCGTCCATACTTTGCCCTGATTCAACGGTCTCGATTTTTCAATATTTCTTTGTTCACGTGTCAGTTTTGGTTTTTGTATCCCAAATTCTATTGAATCTACATAGGCTAATATGGTATATAATGCTCGAACCACCTCAATATTATTGCATGCATCATCTACATCCAATCCTTCGTAGGTGATCGGATTATACCCATCTGCCAAAAGATACAGCATCTCTTTAGCATTTTCTAAATCCATCGTTAAACTCCAAAATCTCTCATCTCAGAACCAACGCCCGGCTAGAATCTCCCGCGCTTCCAGCGTGAGTGGGATGAGGTCGCTCTGGTCAGCGAAGGCGAGATCGAATTTGCGATTCAGTGCAGCGAAATGCTGCAGGCCGAAGCGGATGCGCGCCAGGTAGCTGTAGGTGCCGATGGCGCCAGTGGAAAAGTCGTTCGCAACGTCGCCGTAGAGCCCGCGCAGCGCTGGCAGGTCGGCGAACACTTCTTCCTTCGTCGTGCCATAGCGCGCGATGTGCGGTGGCACCTTGCCGCTGGCGAGCAGCTCGCCGATACGCTTGCCGTTCATCGCTGCAGCCATCGAGGCGCGACAGAGCCCGACGATCTTCACATACGGCGCGCCGAGGGCGAGGGCTTTGTACACCTGGTCCTCCGTCGCAAAGCCGCCGGTGATGGCGATATCCGGCACACGGATGCCCTCTGCTTCCAGGCGCTTGCAGATCGGCACGATCGCTGCTTCGATGAGCACGGCGGGATAGCCCCACTCGTTCATCATCTTGCACGGGCTGTAGCCGGAGCCGCCGCCTGCGCCGTCAAAGGTGACGAGATCCACATCACAGAGCGCCGCCAGCCGCAGCACGTGCTCCATATCCGCGACGTCGTAGCCAGCCATTTTGAAATACACGTTCTTCAGGCCGAGCGCGCGCAATTCCTCAATACGCTGCGGCAGATTCGTTTCGTCCCACATCGGCAGGCGGTCGTAGCTGAAAAAGTTTGGCGACGCGCCCTTCTTATGTGCTTCCTGCACGGCGGGATCGCTCGGATCGGGATACACCACCTTGCCAATGCGCTGTTTTTCCAGCGCCTCTTCAAGCGTCGCGATATAGTTCGCTGGCTGCGTGCCCTTCGCAGACTGGCCAAATTTGAACTCAATCGCTTCCGCGCCGCACTGCGTCAGCGCGTATTCCGGCAAGCCGAGGGCATCGTCCTCCACATTTACCTGCGGAATGATCTGACCATAGCCGCGGTAGAATTTGCGGAAGGCGTCGAGCATTTCATTCAGCTTGTCAAATTTCACGATCTTGCCATTTTCGATGACAGCGTTCGGATCCTTGCTCACAGCGCCTTCGCCGATCACGCAATTCACGCCCGCCATCGCCGCGCCGGCGAAATAATCCTGCCAGTTGAGCTTGATCAACGCCGGTAGGATCACTGGCATAGCGAGCTTCACCGGATTTCTGCGGCCGATCGTCAGCGCTGTGTTCACATTAAAGATCGTCGCCTGGTCGCTGTCGGCAGGTGCGCCGACGGCGCCGAAGACGCGACCATTAATATTGAAATGCAACCAGTCAAGCGGCATCACTTTTTCCGACGCCACCTGATTCGCGCCAGTGTTCGTCGGATACACCGCCATCTCGCCGCGCATCGCCGAGACGCCAATCTCGCACGTTCCCGCGCATTCCTCCGCGCAGAACGAGCACATCCCCGACGGCGCGATCTTTTCCGAGCGCATCTGCGTATCGTTGAACGCAGACGCCAGTTTTGGACTGTAAGACATAAAAATTCCTCCTCGTTTTTAATTCTCTATCGATTGTAGTTCTTATATATATCTTACGCCCAGACGAGGAAAAGAAGCAACCCAGTAGTTTTGTAGTCTTTGAGCGCACAAAAATCCACCGGTCGTGTTCACCACAACCGGTGGTCTGGTTAATCCACGCGCGCATCCAGCACCTTGTAGGCGGCAAAGAACACAATCAACGCGCCTGCCACAATGGCAATGTGGACGTTGCAGAGAAAAGTGGTCAGATAGATGCTGGCCAGCAAGGACGCTGCCAGCACCACAAACACCAGGACGAAAAGCCTGCCCAATTTGTCGTCGAAGGCATGGCGGGAGATGCTGTGAAAAATATAAAACGCCGCTGCCAAAATCAGCACTTGTCCGATCACATCGCCCAAGGTCAGCGGCAAATACGGCCAGGCACGATGGCCAGCCATATCAATGGCGCCGCTGACGAGCCAAATCACCCCCAGCACCACAAAGGCCAGCAGCCCATCGCGCACATTGCCAAGCGCGCGTTCTCCCGACGAGCGCGGCGGCAGTGCCGCAATCACCGCTTCGCAGAAAGCCTGCGCGTCCTCGCCCAGCACCTCCGCTGCCGTGCGCCCCTCGGCCTGTGCGTCCAGCAGCATGTGCGTGATGTCCCGCCGCACCAGCTCCTGCTCATACTCGCTGATGTTCGCCGAGCGAATATAAACCACTATGTTCGTCATCATCTGCTGATTGTCCTTGTTCAGCTGTGCATCCAATGCATTGTTGGCGCGCAGCAGTTCTTTTGTCCGTTTGCTCATGTCCCTTTCCTCCCCTGCTCCAAACGTGCATCAATCGCACGATCAAGAATCACACTTGCCAAGCCTATCACCACCAGAAAAGCAATCAATGCAGCAGTATGCACAACAACTACTGGTTGTGGAGAAAAACGATTAAGGAGGAGATTTCCTGCTATAATGCCCAAAAAGCATATAATATACAGACCCAACAATCGTCCTGGTACACCACTAAATGCAAATTTTGTGTTGTGCCAAGTCGAATACAGAGCCAGAGCAATTATCCCTCCGTAGAACCAAATGCTACCAACGGTAAATGAGGTCCAGGGCCATTCGTCAAAATGATTAACCATCTCCATCAAAAGCCAAAAACCTAAAAGCACAAACAGCTGCACCAAAAATTGCTGCGCCAACGCCATCCACTTCAAAGTCCGCGACAGATGCGGCGCCGCCGCGATTACCTCATCGCAAAAATCACGGTAATCCTCGCCGATAATCTCCTGAACAGACTGCCCGCGTGCCTGGCCTTCCAACAGCATATTGACGATATCGTGGTAAATCAATGTTTTCTGATCAGCACCAACATCAGTAAAGCGAAGATAGTCCTTCATTTGCTGCATAAATTGCGCATAGTCAGAATGAAGTTCTGCTTCCATCTTTTTAATCTCTTTTCTAGCGATACGTGTCCGTTTACTCATGGTCGTTCCCTCCTTCATCATTGTCGTTCAGCAGCGTCTGTACGGCGGCGGCCATTTCGCCAAAATCACTCACAAACTGAGCCAGTTCTTCGCGGCCAGCGTCGGTGAGGTGGTAGTATTTGCGCTTTGGGCCAACGTCGGAGGCACGATAAACAGCCTCCAGACGTCCGTTTTTTTCCAAACGCAGAAGCAACGGATAGATGGTGCCTTCTGTGATTTTCCCAAAGCCATAGTGCTCCAACTGCTGCGAAATTTCGTAGCCATAGGTTTCATTTTGGGCGATGATGGCGAGCACACAGCCTTCAAGCACGCCTTTGAGCATTTGCGACGGTATCATGGGATCACCTCCAGTATCTTGTAAAGCAAAGTAGTTTCTTAGCTATATTGTATTGCAAGGGAGCTGTGTCGTCAATAGAAAAACGCATGTCCACCGAAAACAGATGAACATGCGTTGAAGCTATGGTTACGCGGTTTGATCGCCGGGCAACCGGCGCACGGTCCAAAGCATGGTGCAATAGCAGCAGAGTCCGCCGATGAGATTGGAGATCGGTTCGGCGAGAAAGACGCCGGCGACGCCCAGCCCGCCGATCTGCGGCAGAATGATCGTCAGCGGCACGACGATGATGACCTTGCGAAAGAGAGAGAAAAACGTCGCCTGCTTGCTCTTGCCGAGTCCGACGAAGGTGCTCTGGCCGACGGACTGAAATGCCATGAAGAAAAATCCGAAGAAAAATATGTGGAGCATCGGCACGCCTTTGGCGAGCAGCTCGGGATCAGAATTGAAAACGTGCATGATCGGCCGCGGCAGCATGAAGATGGCGGCCCAGCAGAGAAGCATGTAGGTCACGGTGACAGGCGTGGTGAAACGGATGACTTCGCGGATGCGGCTGATCTTGCGCGCGCCATAGTTGTAGCCGATGACTGGCTGCGCGGCGTTGGTGAATCCGTGCAGCGGCAGCGAGACAACGTCGCGCACAGAATTGACGACGGTCATGATGCCGATGTAGATATCGCCGCCGTAAATACCGAGCATATTGTTCGCTGCGACCTGGACGACGCCGTTGGTCGCCTGCATGACAAAACCGGCGACGCCGAGCCGCGTGATCTGGCCGACGGCTTTGCGCTCAAAACGCGCGCGCCGCACGCGCAATCTGGTCAACGATTTTCGTCCGCAGAGAAACGCCATGACCCAGATCACAGACACAAGCTGGCTGATGATCGTGGCGATGGCTGCGCCGCTGATGCCCAGTCCAAGCCCGAAAATAAAGATCGGATCGAGAATGATATTGATGACGGCGCCGATGAGGATCGTGAACATGCCTGTGCGTCCGTAGCCCTGCGCGTTGATGAAACCGTTCATTCCCGTCGCGAGCATGACGAGCGGTGTGCCGATGAGGTAGATGCGCAGATATTCGGCGCTGTAGGGATAGGTCACATCGCTGGCGCCGAAAAGATAGAGGATCGGCTTCATAAATAGATAGCCGAGGAGCATCACAAAGATCGACGTCAGGCAGAGCATGATGAAGGTGTTTTCCATATAACGACGCTCGGCGTCGATGTCGTGCTTGCCGCGCGCGATGGAATACAGCGCCATGCCGCCGGTGCCAAAAAGATTGGTGAACGCCATGATGATGGTGATGATCGGAAAGGTCAGCCCGAGACCTGTGAGCGCCATCGAGGATGTGCCTGGCAGATGACCGATGTAGATGCGGTCGACAAGATTGTACGCCATCTGCACAAACTGGCCGAGAGTCATCGGGATGGCGAGATCGATGATGTGGCGCGGAATGCTGCCGACAGAAAAATCATTTTCCGCACTCATCTGCAGCACCTCCCTTCATAATTCTTTCTATAATATAGGATCTTAATAATTGTAGATGAACGTTGTTCGTTTGTCAAACGCGCGGCTTCTATATATAAAAATATTACCTATTCCTCTTGACATTGGCGCTGAGTGTGGTATGTAGAATTATTATATATAGATTTTCTACACATTGCTGCAGCTCCATTGAAAGGAGGCGATGTGGTGTATTATCCACTCCCATCACCGATCATCGAATGCCTGATCCTGGCGATCGTGCGCGAGCAGGATTCCTACGGCTACGAGATCAGCCAGACGATCAAGCTCGTCGCCGCGATCAAGGAATCGACGCTCTATCCGATCCTCAAAAAGCTCGAGCAAAACGGCTATCTCGAAACCTATTCCCAGGCATTCAACAACCGCACACGCAAATACTACCATCTCACCGATGCCGGCCGCGCCCAGCTGGATTTTCTCGCAAAGGAATGGCTGGAATACCGAAACACCATCGACGGCATCATTGAAGGGAGCATCCGCCATGAACAATGATACCTACCAACGCATCTACACCAAAGACGAATACCTGGCCGAGCTCAGCCGCTATCTGCACAAGCTGCCGCAGGACGATTATGAGAGCGCGATGGCCTATTTCCGCGAATATTTCGAGGAAGCCGGCCCGGAAAACGAGGCCCAGGCCATGCGCGATCTCGGCACGCCGAAAGAAGCGGCGTCGGAGATCTTGCAAAACCTGCTGCACGACGACAACGGCGCGCGCAAAAACGACACAGCGCGCACGCTGAAGATCGCTGCCATCGCCATGCTGCTCTCGCCGATCGGCTGGCTGGGACTGCTCTTCGGCGGGATCTTTCTCGTCGTCGCTGCGGCGATGATCTTCGCGATCATTGTCAGCGCTGTGGCTGTCGACGCTGCGCTTTTCTACAGCGGCGGTTGTCTCATTCTCGCTGCCTTCGGCATGATCAGCGAGTCGCTTTCGGCAGCGGCTGTGATCAGCGGCGGCGGCATTCTCGCGATCGGCGCAGGGCTTCTCATCATCACGATCGGGCTCGCGCTCTGTCGCGCCATCGCTTACGGCGCTGTCACGCTCTTCCACCGTCTCTCTCAGAAAGGACGTGCGTAAACTATGAAAAAGTTGAATAAGATTCTGCTGATCCTGAGCCTGGTGCTCTGTCTCGGTGGCGGACTTCTGCTCGGCGGCGGCGCTTTTGCTGGCGGCATCGACGAGGCACAGGAGATCGCCGGTGCGCGCATGCAGCATTACGACCAGGAAAAAACGCAGCTCGACGAATTTTCTGCTATCGACGCAGAGCTCGCAATCTGTAATCTGGAAATCCGTCCGTCAGATGACGAGCACGCCTACCTTGAGTATCACATCGAAGGCACCCGCGAAAAAGCGCCGCTCCATGTCAGCGTAGAAAACGGTGTGCTGCAACTGCGCGACGAAAACTACACCATTTCTCACTCAAACGTTGAGCAGATCCTCACCGGTTTTCTCTGGCTCCTGCCAGACGCCGAGCGTGAATCGTACGCCGATGGTGGTGGCATCATTCTCTATCTGCCGCCAAGCACATTGACAAGTGTCCAACTCACGCTCGCCATGGGCGATCTTTCCATCGATGGCCTGCAGGCTTCGCAGTTTGCCGCCGATATCGCGCTGGGCAGTCTCGATCTCACAAACACCACCCTCGGCCTGAGCGAGATCGATCTCGCCATGGGCACGCTGACCGGTGACAATCTCACCTTTAACGGCGTCGCTACCATCGAAGTCAGCACCGGCAACGCCGAGCTCACGCTCTCACCGGAAAGCAACGACGGTCTTCTCATCGATGCCACCACCGACATGGGTGACATCTCTGCGCCGGAAAGTCTCGGCGGAAATCTTCTGGATACCGACGACGTCGTCGCCAACCACTACCGCCGCACACCTCAGGGAACGCCAACCGGCAACCTCAGCATCAACGCAGAAATGGGCGAGATCATTTTCCACTGATAAATAATTAGCCGCCGCACCAGAGCAAAATTGCTCCGGCGCGGCGGCTGTTTTTTCATACGCTCACGCTTCGATGGCGCGCACGAGATTGACCATTTCGATGGCAGCCATGGCGCTGTCATAGCCTTTGTTGCCGGCTTTGCTGCCGGCGCGCTCGATGGCCTGCTCGATGTTTTCTGTGGTGACGACACCGAAGAGCACGGGCACGCCGCTGTCGAGAGAAACGTGCGCGATGCCCTTGGCGGCTTCGTTGCAGACGAGATCATAATGGCTGGTGGCGCCCTTGATGACTGCACCCAGGCAGATCACCGCGTCATACTTTCCGCTTTTTGCCATTTTCTGGGCGATCAGCGGAATCTCGAACGCGCCTGGCACCCACGCAAGGTCGATGTCCTCTTCGCGAACATCGTGGCGCAGCAGCGCGTCCATTGCGCCGCCGACAAGTTTATTGACGATGAATTCGTTGAAACGCGCAGCGACGATGCCGACGCGAATGTTCTGGGAGACGAGTTTTCCTTCAAAAGTATGCATGATAATTTTCCTTTCTGTGCTGAAAATTTATTTATACTGTAAGAGATGACCCATGCGCTCCTGCTTGGTCTTGAGATAGAAGCGGTCGTAGTCGTTGGCTGGCATCTGGATCGGCACGCGCTTGAGGATCTCCAGGCCAAAGGCTTCGAGCTGATAAACCTTGTCGGGATTGTTCGTGAGCAGGCGCATGCTCTTGACGCCGAGGGCGCGCAGGATCTGCGCACCGATATAATATTCGCGTGCGTCAGCGGCAAAACCGAGGGCGATGTTCGCGTCCATGGTGTCCAGGCCCTGATCCTGCAGCTCATAGGCGCGGAGCTTGTTGATGAGTCCGATGCCGCGGCCTTCCTGACGCATGTACAGGAGCACGCCGCGCCCTTCCTGCTCGATCTGCGTCATGGCGGCGGCGAACTGCTGGCCGCAGTCGCAGCGCAGCGAGCCAAAGGTGTCACCGGTGAGACATTCGGAATGCACGCGCACGAGCACATCCTCGCCATCGGCGATGTCGCCCTTGACGAGGGCAATGTGATGCTCGCCATTGAGCTTGTTGACGAATCCGTAGGCGGTGAAATCGCCGTACTTCGTCGGCATTTTCACACAGGCAGCCTGCTCGACAAAATTTTCGTGGGTCTTGCGATAGTCCTGCAGATCCTTGATGGTGATGAAGCTGAGGCCCCATTCCTTCGCCAGCTCAACAAGCTCGGCGGTACGCATCATGGTGCCGTCTTCGCGCATGATCTCGCAGCAGAGGCCGACTTCCTTCAAGCCCGCCAGGCGGCAGAGATCGACGGTGGCTTCGGTGTGGCCATTGCGCTCGAGCACGCCGTTTTTCTTCGCGAGCAGCGGGAACATATGCCCCGGGCGACGAAAATCCTGCGGCTTTGCTTCCTCGTCCACACAGGCGCGTGCGGTGACGCCGCGTTCTTCGGCAGAAATGCCGGTGGTCGTGGAAACGTGGTCGATGGAAACGGTGAACGCCGTTTCGTGGTTGTCGGTGTTGGTGGTGACCATCTGCGGCAGGCAGAGCTTTTGAATATATTCTGCGCTCATCGGCATGCAGATCAGGCCCTTGGCGTGGGTCGCCATGAAATTCACGTTCTCGGTGGTCGCAAATTCTGCGGCACAGATGAGATCGCCTTCGTTTTCGCGATCGGGATCGTCGGTGACGAGAATGAGCTTGCCGGCGCGCAGATCCGACAGCGCTTCTTCAATGGTATTAAAGGTTGCCATAATGAATCCTCCTTAAAAGCCGTGTTCGGCCAAAAATTCTCTCGTAAGGCTGCTCTGTGCCGGCGCTGTCGCAGCTGGTTGGAGCAGCTTTTCCACGTATTTTCCTATAATGTCGCACTCAAGATTGACGACGTCGCCTTCGCGCCGCTCGCTGAGCACCGTCTGAGCGACGGTGTGGGGAATGGCGCTGATGGAAAAATCCTGCGCCGTCACAGCAGCGACTGTGAGACTGATGCCATCGATGGTGATGCTGCCTTTCTCGACAATGTAACGCAGGAGCGCGGCGTCGCAGGCGACGGTGTACCAGATGGCTGTGTCGTCGCGGCGAATGTGCGTGACGCGACCGGTTCCGTCGACGTGCCCACTGACGATGTGTCCGCCGAAACGGCCGTTCGCCGCCATGGCGCGCTCGAGATTAACGGGACTGCCGCTTGCAAGCTCGGCGAGTGACGAGCGATCCAGCGTTTCATGCATCACGTCGGCGCAAAAACTCTGCGGCGAAAGCCCCGTCACCGTCAGGCAGATGCCGTTGACGGCGATGCTGTCGCCGATCTTTGTGCCTTCAAGCACAGTGCGGCAGGCGATCTCCAGCACGGCAGAATGTGCGCCGCGGGTGATACGGCGGACGCTGCCAACTTCTTCAACAAGGCCGGTGAACATGATGCTGCACCTCACTTTCGATAAGAACATCCTCGCCCAGGCGGGAAATATTTGTGACGGACAGCTGCGCGCATTCCTCCGGCAGCGCCACGCCCTCGCCTTCGACCGGCGTTTTCGCATCGCGGCCGCCGAAAAGCTTCGGCGCGATGTAGCTGTAGACTTTCTGCACGAGCCCCGTTTCCAACGCCGCCCAGGCGAGGCTGCCGCCACCTTCGATGAGCACGCTGTCGATGTTTTCCGCGCCGAGCCGCTGCATGAGCGCCGAAAGATCCACATGACCGTCGCGCTCCGGCAGCGACCAGACGCGACAGCCAGAATTTTCATAAGGCGCGATGCGCGCGGCGTCCTCCACGCAGGTAGCGATGAGCGTCGGCGCCTCCTGCGCGGTCTGCACGATCTGCGCAGCCAGCGGCGTGCGCAACCTGCTGTCGCAGACGATGCGCAGCGGATCGCGGCCATTCTCGATGCGGCAGGTGAGCAGCGGATCGTCCGCCAGTACTGTGCCACTGCCGACCATGATGGCGCGATAACGATGGCGCAGGCTGTGACCATGGGCGCGCGCCGCTTCGCCAGTCACCCATCTGGACGCGCCTGTGCGCGTGGCGATCTTTCCGTCCAGCGTCATCGCTGTTTTCAGCACGACGAACGGTTGTTTTTCGCGGATGTAGTGGAGAAAAACCTCGTTCAGCGCATCGCATGCTTCGCGCAGCACATTCTCCTCGACAACAATGCCGTGCTCCCGCAGGATCGCCATGCCTTTGCCGGCGACCAGCGGATTAGGATCCGGCGAGCCGACGACAACGCGCGCGATCCCGCTTGCGATGATGGCGTCGGTGCAGGGCGGCTGCTTGCCGTGGTGGCAGCAGGGCTCCAGCGTCACATACATGGTCGCTCCCCGCACATCTTCCGTCGCGTTCGCCAGCGCTGCACGCTCCGCGTGCAGCTCACCATAGCGCGCGTGCCAGCCCTCGGCGAGAATGCGCCCGTCGCGCACGATCACAGCGCCGACCATCGGATTTGGCGAGGTCCAGCCGCAGCCGCGCTCAGCGAGCGCCAGCGCCCGTTTCATATATTCCTGATCGTTCACTTGGATCACCTCACAAAAAATGCCCTGAACGCTGCACGTTCAGGGCAAATGAAAAAATTGCTCTATAAAAAGAAAATCTGGAATGCCAAACATTCCAGAGCCAGCCCACGCGAAGAAATCTTTCTCGCGTGTTCATCTTCTTCCATCCAGACTATACTGTCGGCCTCGGAATTTCACCGAATCATGCGCCGTAGCGCTCGCGGGCTTTACCGCCGGTGGGGAATTGCAAGTTTGCGTGCTCACCCCGCCCTGAAGATCATTTATTCACTTATCACATTTATCATACGCCTTCATCCGCAGTGTGTCAAGATGGTGCGTGATCATTTTCACATTGTTCCGGCAATGAATAATCGCTATCAGGGCGATACCTCATAGCGATCACGCACGCTTCACGACTGTGCGAGCCAGCGCTCGAGCGGCGCGAGATATTTTTCGTCCACCCAGTCACAGACCTGGCCCTGCGCTTCCATGAGCGCAGTCTGCCAGGGAGCAAAGGTCGACGGATCCTGCTTCGCCAACGATTTCTGCAAGAGCTTACAGAGCGTGCGGTCTTTGAAACTCATCTGCGCTTCATTCCAGGCGCCGCGACCGTAAAAAAGCGGAATGTCTGCGAGCCCGGCGCGCGTTTTAAGCTCCGCCAGCGCAGCTTCATCATACGGCGATGCGCCGACGCCAAATACCGCCACGCGTTTTCCGGCGAGCGCCGCGCGATTTTTCGTGAACGCCTGAAGCCCGCTCAGGCCGCTGGCGTACACTGCGCAGAAAAAGAGCACCGTGTCATGGCGGGCAACATCTTCTGCGCGCAGTGCGCCGTTCTCGCGCAGCTCCGCGCCTGAGCGCGCCGCCATCATTTCGGCGTAGCGTTTTGTCGCGCCGTATTTTGAGCGATAGACGACGAGGATTTTTGCCATAAAAGTCCATCCTTCCTTTTGACGTGCCACCATCTCTGTTTCGTCATCATTCCCTGTTTATATTCTACGAAACCGGCGCGCATTTGTCCATAACAAGCGCGCTGGCGAAAAATATCCATAAGGAACGTTTCTTGTAAATATAGCTTCCGCGCTTGAATTGTCGGCCAATTTGAATTAATATTTATATTAAAGCAAATCAATTTTTAAGGAGGTCTCCTTTATGGAAACACTGCCAAAAGACACCTTAATGCACATTCGTCCAGTCTGGGCTGAAGTCGACCTCGACGCCCTCGCCTTCACCATCTCCTCGATCCGCGAACGCGCCGGCAAAGACCGCCACGTTGCCGCCGTCGTCAAAGCAAACGCTTACGGCCATGGCGCTGTTGAGATCATCCCAACCCTCTTGGAAAACGGCGCCGATTTTCTCTGCGTCGCCCTTCTCGACGAAGCCCTCGAGATCCGCAAAGCCGGTTTCACCGACGTGCCGATCCTCATTCTCGGCTACACCGAAGTACAGCGCGCTGCTGAACTCGTCAAGTACGACATCCAGCAGGCAGTTTTCACCTACGATCTTGCAAAAGCAATGAGCGACGCCGCTGTGGACCAGGGCAAAAAAGCCCTCGTCCACATCAAGTGCGACACCGGCATGGGCCGCATCGGTTTCCTGCCAACCGAAGAAAACCTCGACAAGATCGAAGAGATCCTGAAGCTGCCTAACGTAGAATTCACCGGACTCTTCACCCACTTCGCAAAAGCCGACTACGCCGACAAGACCTACACCCATCTGCAGTGGGAACGCTACAATTTCTTCCTCAACGGTCTCGCGGAACGCGGCCTCACGCCAAAGATCCGTCACGTCGGCAACAGCGCCGTCATCGTCGACCATCCTGAATATTTCCTCGATATGGTACGCCCAGGCATTATCCTCTACGGCATCTACCCTAGCGACGAAACGCAGAACCAGAACATCGACGTAAAACCAGTGCTCTCTCTCAAGGCGCGCATTTCCAATGTCAAAAAAGAACACGCTGGCGAACGCATCAGCTACGGCGGCACCTACGCCACCGAAGAAGGCGACGTCATCGCAACGCTCCCTATCGGCTACGCCGACGGCTGGATGCGCCTGATGAGCAACAACGCAGAAGTGCTCGTTCACGGCAAGCGCTGCAAGATCGTCGGCCGCGTCTGCATGGACCAGTGCATGATCAATGTCACCGACGTTCCTGATGTGAAGATCGGCGACGAAGTTGTCCTCATCGGCAGCCAGGGCGACGACCGCATCTCCATCGAAGAAGTCGTGAACCGCATCCCAACCATCCCTCACGAAATCCTCTGCGACATCAACCGTCGCGTGCCTCGTGTGTATCTCAAGGATGGCGAGATCGTCAAAGTTACCCAGTATCTGTTTGACTGAGCATAAATCGCGCGCCTGCCGACCTTTACGGTTGACAGGCGCGTGCTTGCTTTGTAGAATAATAGTAATGGACTTTACGAAATTCTCAACCGAAGATAAAAGAGGAGACATGAACCATGTATGTATTTGTACAAAGCAACTTCACCGACGCGCCACACGCTCTGCATGAAGTCGAAGACTGCCTCGCCCGCGGTCTGACCAAGGACGATTTCAAAGTCTTCATTTCCCCTGAAGGCGACGCCAAGATGAGCGCCAAAGAGCCACCGGTTGTCGAAGAACCAGAAGAAGAAGCTTCCAAGAGCAAAAAGAAAAAAGATGAAGGCCCAAAATTTGACCCAGCTGGTTATCTCTACTGGGCAAAACTGAAAAAAGAAGTGGCCGTCAACATCATCGATCCAGCTGCCATTGACAGCCTCGATCAGCCAGAAGAAGTGAAGCTCGTGCTCCACGGCTCCCGCACGCTGCTCGATCAGGGCCACATGCTGCTCGTTGTGATCCAGCCAAGCCAGCCGATCGACGAAAAGTTCGACTGATCCATTCTGCAAATCACGCAACGCTCTCGCGAATAGCGGGAGCGTTTTGTATTTCTCAATCAAAAAACGCACGCCTGAAACGCGTGCGTTGTCATTTTCAAAAGCTGCGGCGAAATCTGTCGCTCATTCTCTGCGCTTCAAAACGAGGATGCCGGCGATCTCGATCAGCACCGTAATGTTATACACCAGCTGAATGGCGTTGACCGCCAGATAGGCGTCGATCATCAATATTCCGCCGTGCGGCTCCGCCAGCTGCTGCATATAATGGCTCAACACCGTCGCCGAAAATGCACAGCCGATGAGCGCAGCGATGCTGGCTTTTCCGATGATCTTCCTGCCGCGCTCGTCTCTGCTGTTTTTGCCAAAGAGCAGGATCAGCAGTAGCACAAACGCCACGGCGCCAATGACCATATTGACAAGAGTGACTTGTCGACTCGTCAGTAATTGGTAAAATACTGTATCCATTTTTTCTCCCTCAAATCAAATTGTACCTCGCGCGTATTTAGGCGCTGCGTCTTTTCCAGCGGTGGTGCAGCTCGTAGAGCAGATAGACGAACAGGCTGATGACATTCCCGATGAGGATGGTGACGGCGGCGCTCTGAAAATTTCCGCTGGAAAGGAGATTCCCGCCCAGCGTCGCCATGATGATCGGCGGGAAGCGCGCGATCACTGTGATGCGGATCCAGGTGAGGAGCGAAAGCGGCGTCAGCCCGACGGCGTACGCGAGAAAATCCTTCGGCGTGCCGGGAATGAGAAACGCGATGAAAACGACGCGCTCGATGCTCTCTTCGCTGTACTCGCGCAGATCCATCTTGGAGCGCGTGCGCTCGCTGAAGAAAAACTCGATGATCTTGTAGCCAAAAATGCGCGTCAGCATGAACGTCGTGATCGACGCGAGCAGCGTGCCGATGGTCGTAATGAGCGAGCCCACGATTGGACCAAACGCAAGCCCGGCCGCGATCTGAAACGGTTCGCCCGGCAGAATAGCGATGACGACCTGCAGATATGTGATGGCAAAGAGCACGAGATAGCTCCAGCTGCCAAAGGAAAGCACCCAGTCACGCGCAGCGTGCGGCTCGGTGATGGTCTCGTAGAACGGCATGCCGATCTTCACAACGAGCAGCGCCACGATGGCGATCATGATCGCGAGCAGCCCGAGCAAAAAGAGAATGACCGGCATATATTTCTCAAGCTTGCGACGGCGCAGCGCTTTGTTGACTCTGCGCCGCCGTCGATTGAACGGCAGGCGTTTTTTGATCTTGGCGAGCCAGAGCATGGGCCTCCTCCTTTCTCGCGTTTTCTACAGAAAATAGACAAAAGGGGACCGTTTCAGATGTGAACGGTCCCCCTTTTCATTTTATTCTTCAGTCGTTTCAGCTGGCGCAGTTTTGTCAGGGAAAAATTGCTCGCAGAGCGCATTGAACGCTTCTTCGTCCTGACCGGCTGCTTTCACATCGGTGGCGTAGGTTTCGTTGATATAATCCACGCCGACGGAGCCTTCGACGAGCTCAGATTCACCTGGATAACTCCAGCTCACCTGCTCGCAGTCGTCGATGAGCGCAAGCAGCAACGCCGCGCTGCCGACCATGGTCGCATCCATGGTAGAAAGATCGGCGCGGTTGTCGAGATACATGAAGCGGATCCGCAGCGTGTACGGATGGGCGTCATCCTGCACGGCAAGGGTGTACTTGCCGAGGGATTTGAGACCGATGAGACTCACCAGATCGTTGTTGGCGCTGGTATTTTCCAGATAAGGATTCTTCGCCGCATAGAGCGAGCTCGCAAACGACGATTCTTCCGAGCTTTTTCCTCCGTTACTGCAGCCGACAAGGCCGCCCAATGCCAGTACAAACAGCGCAGCGAGCGCCAGGAACCTTCTTTTCATCGGTACCACCTCTTTTAGAATGATAATGGGAAATGATTGCATATAAAAACCCTTGTGCTTCTATTATAAAGCACAAGGGTTGGATAAACAACAAAATGTTATCATTATCTGAAAAGTCAGTGCGCAATTTTCAAAACTGTCACTTATTCAGTACAAGATAGAGCACAATGATGACGACCGGCGCGAGCATGAGATAGGTGAGGGGCATGGTTTTTTTGTAGCGCGCCATGCGTTCCTCCTGCGGCAGATCCTTGTTGGCGAGCTGCATCATGCCATAGCCTTTGACGAGCAGGCTTGCCGCGAGCAGGACAATGGCGACGATGAGCAATATCGTGTTGAATTCCATAATCATAAACCTCCATGTATCTCCAGAAATTGGCGCAGGAGCGCGAGCACGAGCACCGCTCCCTGGATGCCGAAAAAGAGCTGCCACAAACCGAACCGCCGCCATCTGGTGTCTTCCAGCGCGTCATCGAGATGCGCCACGAACCGCGCCTGCACGTCTTCGTCAAGCGGCGTGAAGCCGATCCAGCCATCGTAGCGGCAGATCACCGTCGCCGGCGGCAGACTTTCGTCGGAAAGCGCCTGACGGATCGCCAGCGCGAGGGCGTCGTAGGTATCCATATCGTGCGTGAATCCGCCGCCGCGAAAAACGAACCAGCGGCGTCGGCCAAACGCCTGCTGGATCAGCAGACAGCCGACGAAAACGAAGCAGGCCAGCGCTGTCCAGCGCGCGCCTGTCGTCCAGCTTCCCTGAAAGAGCCACTGCAGCGAAACGATCTCGCAGGCGAGAAAAGCCAACGGCTGCGCCAGCGGCACGATCACCGGGCGGCGTCGGAGCAGCGGCCAGAGCAGGCCGCCGTTCAAAACCACCAGCGCCAGCGTCCACACGAGCCTGGCGTCCATGGCTTATTCCAGATAATCGAGGGCCATCGGTCCAACGATGACAGTGTCGCCATCCTGGATGCCAGCTTCGCGCAGCGCTTTTTCGATGCCCATATTGTCGAGGATCTTCATAAAGCGCTCGACGGCTTCGTCGCGTTCAAACTGCGTGCGACCAACGAGACCATCGATCTCCGGCCCGACAACTTCGTAAGCGTCTGGCCCGATCTTCTGCACGCGGAACGGCGCTTCCTGTTTCTGTGGTTCTTCTTCCACTGGCTCGAAATCCTCTTCGGCGTATTCCACCGGCCCAATGGCATCGAGAATATCAGCGAGATGATAAACCAGCTCGTTGAGATCAGAATCGGTGGCAGCGCTCATTGAGAAAATGCGCACCTCCGGATACACTTCGCTGAGTCGAGCGAGCGCTGCATCGCGGTCGTCGTCGCTCATGAGATCGACCTTGTTGGCGACAATGACCATCGGCTTTTCATTGAGCTGTGGCGCATAGCGCTCGAGCTCGCCGCGAATGACAGCGAGATCCTCAAGCGGATCGCGGCCTTCTGAGCCGGAAAGATCGACAACATGCACAAGCACACGCGTGCGCTCCACATGGCGCAGAAAACGATGGCCAAGCCCCGCGCCTTCTGCAGCGCCTTCAACCAGCCCCGGCACATCGGCGATGACAAAGCTGCGGCCAGCATCGACGCGCACCATGCCGAGATTTGGTTCGAGCGTCGTGAAATGATAGTTGGCGATCTTTGGCTTGGCAGCAGACACGCGGCTGATGATCGTCGATTTGCCGACGTTTGGAAAACCGACGAGGCCGACGTCTGCCAACAGCTTGAGCTCGAGGGTGATCCAGCGCTCTTCGCCTTTTTCGCCGTTTTCAGCGAAAGCCGGCGCGCGGTGGGTCGAGCTTACAAAGCGCGCGTTGCCGCGTCCGCCGCGCCCGCCCTGGGCGACGACGATCTCCTGACCATGATGGCGCAGGTCGCCGAGTAATTTTTTCGTATCGGCATCGCGCACAACGGTGCCGACCGGCACGCGCAGCACGATATCGTCGGCGCTGCGGCCGTGCTGCTTGGCGCCAGAGCCATGGTCGCCGCGTTTGCCTTTATAGTGCGTCTGGTAGCGGAAGTCGATCAACGTGCGCAGGCCTTCGTCGGCGCGCAGAATGATGGAGCCGCCTTTGCCGCCGTCGCCGCCGGCAGGACCGCCCTTTGGCACATATTTTTCACGGCGGAATGCAACGATGCCGTTGCCACCGTCGCCAGCCTTGACGTTGACCTTCGCGTAATCATAAAACATGGGCTTCCTCCTTCTCCCCGTCCTGCTGCTGTGCATCGTCCAAAAGACCGGCGATGCGCATCAGATGCTGCGCATTCGTGGTCCGACAGCGGCCGGGACGGATCTTATAATCAAAGGCGATGGTATCGCCGTCGTAATGTTCTTCAAAATGGTAGTTTTTGCCGCCGACCTCCGGGCTGTCCGCAAGGGCGCAAAGCTCAAAATCGTGGGTCGTGACAATGGTCATCATCCACGGACGGGAGAGCTTTTTGATCGCTGCTTCGGCGCCGATGATGCGGTCCGCCGAATTCGTGCCCTTAAAGATCTCGTCGACGAGAACGAGCATCGGTTTCTCCTTCTCAGACCAGACGACCATCTGCTTGATGCGCAGGATCTCGCCGTAGAAGGACGAAATCCCTTCGCTGACATCGTCGCGCACGCGCATCGATGTGAAGATGCGCATCGGGCTGATGCGGAAATTTTTCGCCATCACCGTGCCACCAGCGTATGCGAGCACGGCGTTCAGCGCGAGTGTGCGCATGAAGGTCGATTTCCCGCTCATATTGCTGCCGGTGATGATGACGGTGTCGCCGCCCTGGCTGTAATCATTGCCGATAACGGTGCGCGGATCGAGCAGCGGATGCTTGCCATCCTCCATTTCCAGAAACGGCGTTTCGCTCGCAACGATCTCCGGTAGCGTCGTTTCATCCGGGCGCACGCGCGACAGCGTGCCAAGGGAATAGAGCGCTTCCACCTCGCCGATCCAGTCCATCCAGCGCCCAAAGGAGACGCCGTATTTCTGTCGCCAGCCGTCGAGCGCCAGACAGCAGTTAAAATCCCAGGCCAGAAGGCCCACCAGCGGCAGATAGAGCACAAAATTCTCGCGCATCTGCCAGGCGCCGACAATGCGGTTGAGCGCGCGGATCCCTTCGCCGGCGTCGGCGAGCTGGCGCTGCATTTCGCGCAGATAGCCGCTCTCGAACGCTGGCTCCTGGAGCACACGGATGCGCTCTTCGACGCGATCCAATCGCCGAGCCAGGACCATGATGCTGTCCTTCTCGTTTTTCAGCGCGCCGCCAAAAAGCACCGACGCAAGGAGCTGCGCGAAAAACAGATACAGCACCATCATCCACGACACAAGCCCGACAGCCGCAGCCACAGCTGCAGCCACCGTCAGCACAGGCAGCCCTATGGCCAGCGTTTTCAGCTGCGGCACATTGCGGTTGCCCTTGCCCGTGGCATATTGGCGCAGCTTCGTTTCAGCAGCGCGCTCGTCCTCCTCGCGGCGACGATCCTTGGAAAGGCCCAGCGCTTCAAAATCGATGGCAAGATCGTCGTCCTGCAAAAGCTCCAGCACAGAATCCTGCCGCTCAGAGATTAGATGCAGACTTGGCCGCGTGAGCAGGCGCATCAGCGCGTCGCGCCCGCCAACCGTGTGCGCCACCGAAATGTACTGATAAAGCGAGCGCGGACCGAACAGGTCCAGATCGCTCGAGAGAAAATCCTCCCGGCGCACATACGCCGCGCCATCGTCGGCGAAATCGTACCATTCGCCCTTCGTGCGCGCGTCGTAACGCTCGAGCACAGCCAGCCGATTCTGCGCCAGCTCGATCGCCCGCTGCTGCAGATTGAATTTGTGCACCAGCCAGCAGAAACAAAAGACGCCCGCTGCCGCCAGCACATATCCCGGCAGGAAGTCGTTACGGATGCCAAACACCAGCCCCACAAGCACCGCCAGCGCAGAAAGCAGACGCCCGTTGCTCCAGAGGAGCAGCCGTCGTTTTTCGGCAGCAATGCGCGCTTCAGCCGCGTTCAGCAATTCTTGGATCTCATTTGGCTTCATGACGTTTCTCTTTCTTCAATATAACAAAAAGGGATGACCGAGCGGTCACCCCCAATTTCTACTTATTCAGCAGCATAAACGCTGACGCGGGTCTTGCCTGCACCCTTTTCGTAACGAACGACACCGTCGATCTTAGCGAACAGGGTATCATCGCCGCCCTTGCCAACATTTGCGCCTGGATGGATCTTGGTCCCTCTCTGGCGATAGAGAATGTTGCCGGCCTTTACGGTCTGGCCATCACTCTTCTTCGCACCGAGACGCTTGGAGTGGGAATCACGACCGTTCTTGGTGGAACCTACCCCTTTTTTAGATGCGAATAATTGTAAATCGAGTTTGAACATCTTGTCCACCTCCTCAAACACGAATACTGTTTGCTTTGATGTACTCTTTATAGTCCTGCGCGAGCGCACTCACGCCGACCTCTAACGTTTTCAGCACCGCTTCCGCGACGACCCTTTCGTGTTCATCGCGAGCAGGTGTCAGCATCAGTTTTAAATAGCCTTCGTCCATTTCAGCTTCGAAATTCACGCCCTGTGTCTCCAGGCTGTTCGCCGTCACGATCGCAAGTGTGGAAGCCGACGCACAGACCAGATCCTCTCCATAAGGAGCCGCGCCAGCGTGGCCGGAAAATTCATAGCCAGCAAGCGCACCGTCTGCGCGATAGAAAAGCGTGATCTCGATCATTAGCCAACGATCGATTCAACAGTCACGCGGGTGTAAGGCTGACGATGACCTTTTTTGCGGCGATAGTTCTTTTTAGGTTTGTACTTGAAAACGGTGATCTTAGGTGCTTTGCCGTTTTCAACAACCTTGAGAGAAACCTTTGCGCCTTCAACGTAAGGCTTGCCGGTAACGATCTCGCCGTCTTTGTTGAGCATCAGTACAGCGTCGATGTCGACGGTTTCACCAGCTTCAGCGTGGAGCAGTTCCACATCGAGAGTCTGACCTTCTTCTACCTTGTACTGTTTGCCACCAGTAGCGATAATTGCGTACATTTTTTCACTCCTCCCTGAGAATACTCGCTGCGATAGGTAGCAGCTTTCGCTTGCGTTTTTAACCCGACGCATGCGGTTTCGATCTGGGAAAACACCCATATCCGAAGATTAATTATACAGAATCAGCGAAAGCCCGTCAAGGGAAAAACGCCTCCTCGCCAAGATTTTTCGCCGCCGCGCAGATTTTCCAGCAAAAAAGGCCGCTCACAAAGAGCGACCTTTCGCGAAAATCTTACGCTTGTTCCCAGGCGATGAAACGCTCGAGGATCGCAGCCACCTGCGCACGCGTTGCCAGCCCCTGCGGCGCCAGCGTATCCGCCGTCATGCCGCCGATGATGCCGCTCTTCACAGCCCAGACCATCGCCTGCTCAGCATATGGACTGACGCTCGCATTGTCGCTGTAGTCATCAGCGAGACTGCCGACAACCTGCGGACTGCCGATGTAGCGATAGAGCATCGTCACCAGCTGTTCGCGTGTGACATTACCGTTCATGTTCGTGCCGTCGGAAATGCCGTTGGCGATCGCCCACTGGCGCGCGCCTTCGTACCAGTTGCCGCTCGCCGACGTCGTGTCGCCAGCGTAGCGCTGCAGCACCGACACGATCATCGCGCGCGTCATCGACGTTTCCGGCGCAAAACTCTCATCGTCCACACCGACAAAGAGCCCGCGGCTCGTCACATAATCGATGTTGCCCTTGGCCCAGTGGTTCGCTGCCACATCATTATATTCCTGCGTGTTGTCCAGAATCTTCACCGTGTCGCCGTCAGCAAGCGTCACGATCAGGCCGTTGTTACCAAGCACGCTGTTCGGGATGATGGTTTCGTTGCCGTTTTCATCCACCAGCACAGCCACCGTACCCGGCGTCAGATCAAGCACTGGAATCTCAACCTTCGTCGCGCCGCTCGTTGGCAGATCCACCGTCACACTTGGCGCAGCGTCAATATCCGTCGCAGCCGTCACGCCAACCATCGGCAGCGTCACCGCCATGTCGTTGCGATCCGCCTGATCGATGACTGTTTCAGAGAGCGATACCGTCGTCGTGCTGACGCCGTTCGTGTCGACAGTCGTCGACGAGCTGGAGCCGTTCACATCTTCCACCGTCGTCACCGTGCTGCCATCTGGCTGCGTTTCAGTGTCGGTGGTGGTGTCGTCCGGATTGGTCACAGTGACTTTGCAAAGCGCGGTAAAATTGCCTTCTTCCGTGGTAACCGTCACCGTCGCCATGCCGCTGCTGATCGCTGTGAGATTGCCGTTTGCATCAACGGAAACGACATTTTCATCGTTGCTCTTCCAGCGCACGCTCTTGTTCGCTGCATCCGCTGGCTTTACCGTTGCGGTGAGCTGTTCTGTCTCGCCCACTTCGAGAGAAGCCGAGGTTTTGTTCAGCGTCACATTTTCCACAGCGACGATCTCCGGTTTGTCTTCCGAAACCGTCACCGTGCACTGCGCGGTAAATCCGCCGTCCACCGTGGAGACGGTGATCACCGCCGTTCCTTCCGCTGCAGCGGTGACTTTTCCGTTCGCATCGACCGTGGCGACATCGCTGTCGCTGGAACTCCAGCGCAGAGATTTGTTCGCCGCATCCTCTGGCGAGATCGTAGCGACCAGCGTTTCCGTTTCAGTTGGCGCAAGCGTCAGCGTGCGTTTGTTGAGCTGCACACCTGTCACGGCGACATCTTCTTCGCTGCCGCGAACCACGACAGGATTACCGCGCCACGTGCCCTGTACATCTACAGTGCCCTTCGTGTCACGGATCACCGTGCCATTGTTCGTCGCCGTAATGCCTTTGGCAACGATCAGACTCTGCCCAGCGTCCACTTCCAGCGTTTTTCCTTCAGGGATCGTGAAATCGTTCGTCGGCGTCACCTTGTCGCCATAGACTTTCCCGACGCCGCCGTTCATATTGTCAACGAGGAATACCCCGTTCCAAACGCTCTCACTGTTCTGATCGCTGATGCTGTTGGTGATGATCACCGGATTACCGGTGCCGGTGGAGAAAGTGCCGGCGATTCCGCCTTTGCTCGCACCAATTCCATCGGCACCTTCTCCACCGTATGCCTCTACTGTGCCGCCAGTGATATTGATAGTCCCAATTTTATCTCCACCAATGCCTGCGTTCATATCACTCTCTGCGAAAATATTCCCGCCGGAAATAGTGATGTCTGTCGTTCCATCTCTACCATTTCCACCACCAATGGCAACGCCATTAGTCGCGGTTGCATTAACATTCGTGTCATCTCCAGAAATATTAATTTTAATGTAGGAAGAATCCCAACTACCACCAATCGCTGCGCCACCAGAAATTGCATGAGCAACGACATCTCCGCCTGTTATCACAATATTATCGCCAATTCCTTGTTTGCCAGAGCCGATGGCTGCATATTCACTTCCATATGCTTCAATCTCACCACCGCTGATATTAATTGTCGTCAAATTGCTTCCCATACCGCCGCCAATTCCACCGGCAGCAACTTCACCTAAAGACTCAAAGCCAGCAAAAATTTTACCACCGGAAATATTGATATCCAAACTAGCGCCTTGATCTCCTCCGCCAATAGCAGAGGCATGTCCACCAGTATATGCTTTAATATTTCCGCCAGTAATATTTATTTCTGAAGTTGCTACATATGATGACGCGCCACCAATTGCAGCAGCACCATCTGCAGATTTTGTCAATAACTGCCCTGTTCCTTGAATTGTCAATGATGTCAAATGTTCAATCTCAATTGCTGCGTGATTTTCTCTTTCGCTCTCAAAAGAATTGTAACTTCCTGCTTCTAATGTCAAAGTCAGTGAAGATCCCCATTTAACCAAAATCCCAGCTTCTGTCCCTTTGAAATCCACACCATTCAAAGTTAAGGATGCTTCAACCGCTGGATCTACGTTTTCACCACCGTCTACAACAATCCGATCGCTCGTTGTCCCGTTCGACGACACCGTGACATCCGCGCCATCCAGCAGCGTCAGCACGCCGTCGCTGTAGGTGTAGTCTGTTCCTTCTTCGCCGTTTTCGACGATGAGTTTTCCTTCTTCATTCGGCTGATCGCCAGGTTCCACTGGCCCCACCTGTTCGTTCCCTGGCTCGCTGCTTGCTTCACTCGCCCAGGCGGTCGCTGGAACGGTGCTGCAAAGCAGGCTGGCGGCCAGTACGGCGCTTAAAAATTTCTTTTTCTTCATTATATATGCTCCCTTCTTTAAATTACTCCTTGTTCATTTGACATCTACTAGATGTCATTCTTGTTCAAATCTTACCACACACTACATATATTGACAATCACTGAATGTCATTCCTGAAATGAAAAATAACTGTGGGAGGATTTCTAATGTACAAGAACAAGGCAACCGATGGTTGGAACAATATATGTGGTAAAAAGATCAGCCAGTTGCGAATGCGCATGCACCCCAAGGTGTCGCAGCGGGCGCTGGCGGATCTGATGCAGCTGAAGGGGATCGATCTGGACAAAAATGCGATCCAGCGGATCGAATGCGGCAAGCGATTTGTGACGGATATTGAGCTGAAGGCTTTTGCGCAGATCCTGCACGTGACGACGGACGAGCTTTTGCGCGGCGACGACGAATAAGAAGCGGTCCACACTGAAAACGACGATCGATTTTCAGCGTGGACCGCTTTGTGCGCTAAAAAATTTTGGCGCTATTATTTGATTTCATGCAGCCAGCCTTCTGGGGCGTCGACGGTGCCCATCTGGATGCCGGTGAGGGTGTCGTAGAGTTTCTTCATGACTGGCCCGATCTCTTCCATGCCACTGGCGAAGCAGATCTCCTTGCCGTGGTCGTTGATCTTGCCGACTGGGGAGATGACGGCGGCGGTGCCGCAGAGGCCGCATTCGACAAATTCTGGCACTTCGGAGAAGAGGACTTCGCGCTGTTCCACCTTCATGCCGAGGATGTGCTCAGCGATGTAGGTCATGGAGCGGCGGGTGATGGATGGCAGGATGGAGTCAGATTTTGGCGTGACGAGGGTGCCATCCTTGGTGACGAAGAGGAAGTTTGCGCCGCCGGTTTCTTCAACCTTGGTGCGGGTTGCTGGGTCGAGGTACATATTTTCAGCAAATCCTGCTTCGTGTGCTTTCTGGCCGGCGTAGAGGCTCATGGCGTAGTTGAGGCCTGCTTTGATGTGACCGGTGCCGTGTGGGGCTGCGCGGTCAAAATCGGAAACGGTGATCTCGATCGGTTTGATGCCGCCCTTGAAATATGGGCCGACTGGCATGCAGATCATGCGGAATTCAAATTCCGGTGCTGGCGCTACGCCGATGACTGGACCGCTGCCGTAGATGAATGGGCGGATGTAGAGGGTGGCGCCGGAGCCGTATGGTGGAACGTAGTCGATGTTGGCCTTGACGAGCTGGTCGAGGGCATCGAGGAATTTTTCTTCGGAAACCGGTGGGATGCAGAGGCGTTCGCAGGAATCGTGCAGACGCTGTGCGTTCAGATCTGGACGGAAGGTGACGACGCGGCCGTCTTTGGTGCGGTACGCTTTGAGGCCTTCAAAAGCGGACTGAGAATACTGCAGCACGCCGGCACATTCGGAAATATGAACGACAGGATCGGTGATGAGGCCGCCTTCGTCCCATTTGCCATCTTTCCAGGTAGAAACATAACGATAATCTGTAGCAGTATACTCGAAACCGAGGCTGCCCCAATCAATATCTTTTGCCATAAAAAGCACTCCTTTACGTGTATTACAACAGTTTGTGAATCTATTATACACCCTGAGACAGACTATGGCTAAAAAATTTTCGCCAAAGCGCAAAGTTTATCTTTTCTGACAGTTTTCCACTTCTTCGATGAGGCCTTGCAGGTCGTTGGCGTCAGGATGGCTGAGGGCGCAGTCGAAATTGAAGATCATCTTCTGCATGTGGCTGCGCTTGGCGGGCTCCTCTTCTGCGATGCGCGCGTAACGATCGCGGACGCTCTGGGGCATTTTGCCTGGGCAGAGATAGCTGCCGACGAGCTGCACGCTTTCCGGCAGTAGCTCGCGCACGCGCGCGAGGATCTGCTCAAAATACGCGACGCCGCCGCCAAATCCACAGGTGCCAAAAAGAAAGATCTCCTGGCGCGTGAGCTGGGCGAGAAAGGCGGCGGTTTCTGCGTCGCAAGTACCTTTATCGGTCCAGAAGCCGATGTAGATGCGCTCGGCGGCGAGCGCCTGCGCGTCTGGCGCACCGAAATACAGGCAGTCGTCTGCGGGGAGCGCCTGGTGCAGGGCGTCGGCGAGCATTTTTGTGTTGCCGGTCTTGCTGGAATAAACGATGGAATAAGTCATGATATCCTCTCCTTTGCAGGTTTCTCCTATTATAACAGAAAATCACCCCGTTCGCGCGTGCGTTCGGGGTGATAAATGATCATTCAACAGATTTCAGCGATTCGGCCATGTGGATCCTGGAGATCTTGCGACGCATGATGAGCTGGGTGATAAACGCAAAAACGATGGTCAGCGCAAAAGCGATGGCGTAGTTTTGCGGTGTCACGTAAGCATCGAAGCTGAGACCGTCGACGACGATCTGCGCCATGACAAAAGCGTGGAAGAATTTGCCGAGGACGAGTCCGGCGAGGGCGCCGAAAACGGTGAGCGCGGTGTTCTCGCGGAAAACGTAGGCGTTGGCTTCGTTGGAATAGAAGCCGAGGACTTTGAGCGTGGCGATCTCGCGGATGCGTTCGCTGATGTTGATGTTTGTGAGGTTGTAGAGCACGATGAAGGCGAGCGCCCCGGCGCAGAGGATGACGACGATGACGATGATGTTGAGGCTGTCGAGCATATCGGTGAACATGCTCTGGTTGTCAGAGGCGATGGTCACGTTGGTGATGTTGTCGTCGGCATTCATGAGGGCGGCTGCCTGCTCATGCACATCTTCGTCGCCCTTGAAATTGATGAAGGCGCTGTTGACGTCGGTCTTGCCAAAAGCGTTTTCCAGCGTGCCGCGGGAAATGTAGGCGTTGTTCGAAATGTAGTTGTCGTACACGCCACAGATCTTGAGGGTGGTCTCGTGCATATCGCTGTCGCGCACGGTGACCTCGTCGCCGGTCTGCACACCGAGACGATCGGCGAGGCCGCGATCGAGCAGAAGCTCACCGTCCTCTGGCAGGCTGTATTCTGTGTCGTCAGCATGCCAGCTGAAGAAATCGCCGAGGTCGCCATTGTCGATCGGCGCATTCATGGAAACGCTGTGCGTCGTGCCGTTGGCGGAGATATCCATGTTGCCGGTGTAGCTGAACAGCGCGCCTGCGACGCGCTCGCCGTTGGCATCGAGGAAAGCGTCCATGTCTTCCTGGCTCAGGCTTTCGTTGAAGGACGCGTTGGCGTCGTAGAGGTCGATCTCGTTATACTGCAGATCGGAAACGCCCATGAAATTATCCTGCAGCGCGAGCGCAGTGACGATGAGCGCTGTGCAGCCGCCGATGCCGAGGATCATCATGAAGAAGCGCGCCTTGTAGCGGAAAAGATTGCGCACGGTGATCTTTTGCAGGAAGCTGAGACGTTTCCACACTGGCGTCACGCGCTCGAGCAGATTGCGCTTGCCGGCTTTCGGCGCTTTTGGCCGGATGAGCTCGGCGGCGCTCTGAGTGAGGGCGCTGCGCCCGCAGATCCAGGTGACGCCGATCGTGCAGAGCAGCGTCACAGCCAGCGAGATCAGCAGGAGCTGCCAGTTGAACACATAGAGCACCTGATCCGGCAGGGCGTAGTAGGTCCTGTAAGCGCTCCAGATGATCGTCGGGAAGCCCCAGGTGCCGAGGAAATATCCGAGCAGACAGCCGATGATGCCTGAGCTGCCGGAATAGGTCATGTATTTCATGAGGATGCTGGCGTTGGAATAGCCCATGGATTTGAGCACGCCGATCTGGGTGCGCTGCTCGTTCATCATGCGCGTCATCGTTGTGACGCAGACAAGGGCAGCGACGAGGAAGAAGAATACAGGGAACACCTTGGCGATGGAGCTGACGATGGCAGAGTCGCTCTTGAAGAACTGGAAGCCAACGTCTTCATCGCGGGTGAGCACGTAAAGCTCCGGCGCTTCCGGAATGGTCAGATCATCGAGCACTTCCTGCGCTTCGTCGCGCTGAGCTCGGATCTCTTCCAGCTGCGAATCCGGCGCACCGGCTTTTTCAGCCAGCTCCAGGGCGTCGTTGGCTTTGTCGATGCCTTCCTGTGCTTCTTTGCGGCCGTCGTTGATCTCATCGACGATCTCCTGATAGCGTGCGTTCACGCTGCCCTCTGCAACCTTCGTCACATCCGGCTCGGTATCGTCGATGCAGTCATCGTATTCATCGCTGTAAAGTCCGCCGCTCGTGTTGACACTGAGATACATCTCCGTGTAATACTCAGACGTAAACGCATCCGCCGGCACAAAATAGATCGCCTCAACCTCGCCGGAGCCGATCTCGCTCGAGTAGCGGCCCATGCGCATGTAAAGCGGCGATTCCACAACGCCGACGATCTTCAGCTCGTGGTTTTCGAGCGCGTCGAGCGTGTCCTGCGAATTGCCGTCAGCGATCGTCACCGTATCACCGATGCCGGCGCCTTCAAAGAAAGACGAATCGACCACGCATTCGCCAGCGTTTTCTGGCAGGCGGCCATCCTTGAGGGCAAGCTTGTTGACATCTTCCGTGATCGAATGGAAGCGGCCGACTTTTTCTTCGTCGCCGCCATCCGAGACCAGCGCATCCACCTGATAGGCGCCATCCGCCGCAGTGACCTCGTCTGCATCCCGCAGGGCCGCGACATCGTCGTCATCAAATCCCAGCGTTGACATCAGACGAAAATCGTAGAAATTCTGCTCGTCTAGATACGTCTCGCCCGTTTTGAGCATCGCTTCTTCGCTGACCATAAGCCCTGCAAAAAAGCCCACGCCCAGCGCCACGATCGCCAATATCGCGATAAATCGGCCAAAGCTCGAGCGTATCTCACGCAGCGAGGTTTTGAGTAAGCTCTTTTTCATACAGCTCACCTCACCATTCGATGTCGTCAATAGACATTGGATGCTCGTTCAGCTCGACCTTCTGGATCTCTCCGCTCTTCACATGGACAACACGGTCCGCCATCGGGCAGAGCGCCAGGTTGTGCGTGACAATGACCACCGTCATGTTGTTCTTGCGGCAGGTTTCCTGCAACAGCTTCAGGATCAGCTTGCCAGTGTTGTAGTCCAGCGCGCCAGTCGGCTCGTCGCAGAGCAGCAGCTTCGGATTTTTCGCCAGCGCACGGGCGATCGCCACACGCTGCTGCTCGCCGCCGGAAAGCTGCGCCGGGAAATTGTTCTTGCGCTCCGCCAGACCAACCTCGTCCAGCACCGTCGCCGGATTTGCAGGATCCTTGCCGATCTGCGTCGCCAGCTCAACATTTTCCAGCGCCGTCAGATTCGGGATCAGGTTGTAAAACTGAAAAACAAAGCCAATGTCGTAGCGGCGATACGTCGTCAGCTCCTTCTCGCTGTAGCCGGCAATGTTTTTTCCATCCAGCCAAACCTCGCCGCTCGAGAGCGAATCCATCCCGCCGAGGATGTTCAACAGCGTCGTTTTCCCAGCGCCCGACGCCCCGACGATGATGCAGATCTCGCCCTTTTCCACTTCAAAATTCACATCATGCAGCGCGTTGATGTCCACACTGCCAACGTGGTAGGTTTTGTTCACATTTTTAAAATGAATGAATGGTTCCACAGTGATCTTCCTTTCTGACCATCAGCCACTCAATAATTCGTTTTCTATATTGTAAATTATAGCATCTTTATCACACATTTTGGTGAGAAAAATATCATTCTTTCTTTACAAAAAAACACCACCGTGACGAAAAAAATCACGGTGGGGAAAAAATAATAGATTAGAAAATCACATGTTCAAAATGATCCTGATACTGATAATTTAAAACCTGCTTAAACGCTTCAACTTCTTTTCCACAACATTTTTTGTTATTAGTCAGCAGAATTAAATTGCTCATCATAATCTTTTCCTTCAACGGTTTAATAATTATAGGCAACTCTGCTGCGTGGGAGTAAACACGCATGATGCTATTCGCTCCAAAGCAGTAGGCTTCATTCCTCGCTATATATTCCAATGAAATTAATGGATCATTGCAGCTAAAAATAATATTTGAAGGCAAGTCATAGGAAGCAAACAGCTGCCTTACAAATGATTTCTTATGAAAGTCACCAGCATAATCAATAAAAGGCAATTTGGATAACGTCTTCAGTGACATTGAGCTTTGATTGATATATGGTGAATTCTGATTCATAACCACTTTTAAACTATCTTCACGATAGGAATAGACTTCAGCTTCCCTGTTATACTTATCCAAAGCGGTCACATCTTCTTTTGGCATGCATGTAAACGCCACATGAAATTCACCGGATGCAAATTGTTCCGGCGAAGGTAAATCCAAAGATGTATTTAATGACAAACGAATATTTGGATAGAATAAGTGCATTTTTTCAAGCAACGGAATCATCATCGCTGTCTGATTGATATGTGAATGCAGTCTAAGCGTACCGTGCAACGAATGATTGATTTTAGGTAATTGATCTATATAATGACGCAAAGAATCGGTTTTGTTAACAATCTCCAATGCCAATTCATAGATTTCTTTCCCTTGCGGCGTTAAGTAGACGCCCCTGTTTGATCTGGTAAAAAGAATAACATTGAATTCATCTTCAAGTTGACTAATCCATTTACTAACATTTTGATTAGAGGTGTGTAGTTTCTTTGCTGCTTTAGCCATTGACGATAGTTGCGCAATTTCTACTAACGCTTCCAATTGTTCTAAACGCATTATCTCCCCTCCCTTCACAAAGCGCTCAAAATACTTTCCTCCATAATTATTTTATCAAAAAACTTCCTTTTATCGAATAGTTCTGGCATCAACAAAAAAGCAACTGGTATCTCCAGGCAATATATAGATTATTCTAATGTGTTCAATAAGCCGCTATAATTATATCAAATCAAACAGACACGCATGCTTTTACAGAAAGGAGATATCAATCATGAGAAAAGCTGCTGCAAACAAAGTACTGGTTTTAGGTATTGACGGTATGGACCCTCGCCTCACTCGCAAATATTTGGACGAGGGCAAGATGCCTAATACACAAAAGTTTATTGATATGGGCGCTCAACGCCATGACTTGGTCATGCTTGGAGGGCACCCAACTGTAACACCACCAATGTGGACAACATTAGCGACTGGCTGCTATGCAAACGTTCATGGCATTACATGCTTCAACCGCCAAGGCAACGATCTGGATAAAATGGATTATAACCTTGACTCTCGACTTTGCAAAGCAGAACAAATGTGGAACGTCACCGCTGAAGCAGGTCTTAAAACGCTCGTCTTCCACTGGCCTGGTTCCAGCTGGCCACCAAGCAGCGACAGTCCAAATCTGCATGTTGTAGATGGTACGCAGCCTGCCTGTGTTAATATGTCTGTTGCTACCATCGATGACGAATTTGTTCTGATTGCCGATGTCAAAACAGAAGCTATCACCTACAAAGAAAAAGCGGCCGCTGACAGTAACGTACCTTGTGTTATCAATGACTTAGAAGAAGTTGTTGCTCGTGATTCCCGTGATCACTACGCCAAAGCTGATAACACCAACATCATTCTCGATCAAAAAGATGGTACCAACTGCTATTCGGAAGCGCCTTTCGACTTAGCCTACTCCACTATTAAGCCGGCAACCGGATGGGCAAATGCTCCTGAAGATGCAAAAGAAATCACGCTGCTTTGCTCCAAAGGCTTGTTGCGCCGTGTCGCTTTAATTCTGAAAAACGAAGACGGTATCTATGACAGAATCGCTATCTACAAATCGAAGAAAGAAACAGAGCCGATTGTTGTTCTGAAAAACGACGAATTCACCACCGATATCGTTGATGAAGCCATCAGCAGAAAAGACAGAGTAACTCGTCGTCCAGTCAGCCGCAATATGCGAATTCTTGAACTTGCTGAAGATGGCACCCATGTCAAGATGTGGGTTTCCGCCGGTATGGATACTGAAAGCGATATTATGTGGTCGCCAAAATATCTGTACAAAAAAGTTACCGATGCTATTGGTCATTGCCATCCGTTCTGCATGATTGGCGGGGTTGACCGTGCATTGTTGTGGAAATGCATGATTCCAAACTGGGATGCAAAAGCTGAATGGTATGCCGATGCCCTGCATTATCTTATGAAAGAAGAAAACTACGATGTCATCTTCTCTCACTTCCATAACATTGACCTGCAAGGACATATGATCGTACGTCGTATGAAAGATCATGGCGACAACAAACTTCCTGAATCAGAATACGCAGCACTGATGGAACGCGTCTACGAACAAACCGACAACTATATCGGTCGCTTCCTGCATCTCGTTGATGAAGGCTGGACTGTTTTCATTGTTTCTGACCACGGTCAGGTTTGCCCTGAACACAAGCCTCCATACCTTGGCGACGACGCTGGTGTTAACCTCCGCGTGATGGAAGAACTCGGTTACACGCATATTAAATATGATGAAAATGGCAATGAACTCCATGAAATTGACTGGGAACGCACAAAAGCTGTTGCCAACCGAGGCAACCACATTTATATCAATCTGAAGGGGCGCGATCCGCACGGTATTGTCGAACCAGAAGATAAATATCAGCTTGAAGAAGAAATCATGACAGCGTTGTACGGCTACCATGATAAAGAAACCGGTATGCGTGTCGTTGCCTGTGCGTTGCGTAACAAAGACGCTGTCCTTCTTGGTATGGGTGGCCCTGAATGCGGCGATATTATCTATTGGACCGCTGAAGGCTACAACTATGACCACTGCGACTCTCTGTCAACCACTGAAGGATACGCAAATACTTCTGTTTCGCCAATCTTCATGGCTGCAGGTAAAGGTTTAAAATCCGGTGTTGAAACGGAACGTGTTATCCGTCAGGTCGATCTCATTCCTACCATTGCTTCTTTGCTTGGATTGCGTATGCCAAAACAATGCGAAGGTGCTCCAATCTACCAAATCTTTGAAGAAGAATATTAAAATAGGCTGATGTGTTGCGAAGACATTTGCTCAATGTCTTCGCAACAATATCTTATATTTTGAAATCTGGTCCTGCGACATTAAAAGGGGAGGTATAACCTATGTCAACTGCAGAAAAACCAAAAATGACAAAATATTATGTTCACTCCGTTATCGGGGTTGCCATCATGATCTTATTCTGTTTATTACCAGCCTATGATCCGATCACCCCGATTGGTATGCGAGTTATTGGTATTTTTATCGGTATGTGCTATCTCTGGACAACCGTCGATATGATTTGGCCTAGCGTTCTTGGTATTGCCGCCTTAGCGCTATCCGGGTACGCTTCAGTCACTGAGGTTCTTGGCATTTCATTCGGTGCCGAGGCTGTTTGGATGAGTGTTTTTGCTATGGCAATCATGAATACTATCGGAAATGCTGGGTTGAACGACCATATCATCGCCGCATTTTTAGGCAGTAAAGCAATTAATGGACGGCCATGGCTATTTACAATTATTTTCTTTGTAGCAGTATCTGTTTTCTGTTCGTGCATCAACTCTACCGTTGGCTATTTCCTGTTTTGGGCTATTCTTGCTGACTTTGCTAAGCGTTTTGGCTACAAAACCGGAGATAAATATATTGTTCTTATGCTCGTTGGTGTCATGGCTATTGGTCACATGGCTGCAAACTTACTGCCATTCCGTGGTATGCCAATGGTCGTTTTCTACTCCGTAAAAAGCATGGGAAAAATTCAAATTAACAATGCCGCTTACATGGCCGTTTCAATCCCTCTACAGATTTGCTTCATTCTCGCCTATGTGGGCATGATGAAATTTATCTTCCGTTGCGATGTCAGTGCGATCGCTAACATCAGTAGTGATGACTTCAAAAAGGATCTTGAGCCATTGAATAAGTTGCAAAAATTCTTGCTTTGGTATCTCGTATTCTTCATTGTCATCCTCATGCTTCCAGGCATCATGCCTGATAGCTGGCTTCTCACACAATGGTTAAACACTCTGAGCACTGTCGGGATCATGATGGTTCTTTTCGTCGTTCTTGCTTTTATCCATGTTGATGGCGAGCCGGTTCTCCCATTCCAAAAAATGTCTGGCTCCATTTATTGGGGCATGCCATTCCTTCTGGCTGCAGCAATGTCCCTATCGTCTGCTCTTGTAGCAGATTCTACTGGTGTAAAAACGCTGCTATCCCAAATCCTCGTCCCAATCTTCCAAGGAAAGAGTGACTTGGTATTCCTTGTACTATTCGCAGTTACTGGCATTGTCCTCACGAATCTTTGCAACAACCTTGTTATCGCCTTCATGATGGCTCCGATTGCAGTAACTTATGCGGCAGAATCGACAATCAACCTGCCCGCAACAATGACCATTCTCGTCTATGCTGTACTGATTGCTTTCTTCATTCCAGCATCTTCAGCAACTGTTGGTATGTTGATGACCAATCCATTAATCAATCCAAAACAATGGTTCCGTTACTCAATTCCAGTTATTCTCGTCATGTCTCTCGTTTTACTTATTGTCGGCATCCCACTTTGTATGCTGATCTACTAATCCAACTTCACATTACACCAGCCTGTTTTCAGAACACTTTCTGGAAACAGGCTATTTTATTCTATTGTTTTCTAAGCACCCACCTGTAAACGTTCTTTTAAACCTAGCGCTGATTTCTTAATATGATCACATAATCAAAATGTGCTTCTTTTCCCGTTATCCTAAAAAATTCACCCTTTCCTTTCTCACAAAAAATCCCTGGAGTTTTCGCTCCAGGGATTTTGCTTTGATTGTCTACGTTGAAATGTGTCAGCCGTTCATGACATTGTTGCCGGCGGTGTCGTTAGGGTCGACGTAACCGGTGTTGTCGTTCATGACGTTATTGCCGGCGGTGTTGTTAGGATCCTGCGCGGCGGCGTTGCTGCCGTTCATGACGTTGTTACCGCTGGTGGCGTTTGGATCCTGGGTGTCATTCATGACGTTGTTGCCGGCGGTGTCATTAGGATCCTGCTCGTAGCCGGCGTTGTCGTTCATGACGTTATTACCGGCGGTGTCGTTGGGATCGGTGGTTTCATCGTTCATAACGTTGTTGCCGGCGGTATCGTTAGGATCGGTGGTTTCTGTAGTCTCTGTGGTTTCAGTTGCATCGGCGTTGTCGGATCCGCCGCCAAAGATGCCACGGATCCAGTCGAAGAAGCTGTTGACGAGTTCCTGCAGTTTCGCCAGGAAGCCCTGGCCTTCGTCTGTCTGCAGATAATCGCTGGCCTGACCGATGAGGCCGGAAACGCTGTCAGCGACGGAATCCCAGTTGATGTTGAGATCGGCAAATTGCTGGATGAGGTCAAGAAGCTGCTGATACTGTTCGTCGGTGAGGGTGATGCCGAGCTCGGAGAGCACGCGGTCGAGCAGGCTCTGTGCTTCTGCTTCATTCTGTGGTGCGTTTTCGGCGATCTCCTGCTTGATGGTGTTGATCAGGTCGTTGGCCTGGTCGTCACCGATCTCGGAGCCGAGTTCACTGTTGGTGACGAGTTCCTGGGTGGCTGCCTGCTTAACGTCTTCGCTGATGGCTTGACCGGTGGAAACTTCGTAAGCTTTCATGATACCGGTGAGGGCGCCGGTGCCGCTGACTTCGATCGGTGCGGTGATCTGTACGTCGGCGTCGTTGATGCCGGCGGTGAGGATGGCGCTCTTATACGCGTCCGGGGTGACGTAGTTGATGTTGTGGGTGGTCACGTTGACTCCGCTGCCTTTGGTGGTGTAGGTGATCATGGCGCAGGAATTGGTGCTGTTGCCGATCTGGGCATCAGGCACTTTGCCGCTGAGATACTGACGTTCTTCAGAAATGTCGACGTCGATGATCTGAGCGTTATCTTTGGCGCCAAAATATGAGAGCACTTCCTGGCGCTGCTGCTGGGTCAGGTTTGTCCCGATGGTGACGATCTGATCGCCGACTGCGGCGTCGGCGTATGCGGCCATTGGGGTGACCAGAAGTCCGATCAGCACGAGGGCTGAGATGATTTTCTTTTTCATTGATTTTCCTCCATTGTCAATAATAATGCTTCTTGACATCGCTACTATATCACACTGAGCGCATAGAAGCGTAGCGAATAGGTAACAAAATCTTATACTTTTTCTTTTATCCTTGTGGGGATACGCTGAATAATCAGCGTCACGATGACGAGGATGAGAAATTTGTCGGCGTAGTCGGTGAAGACCTGAACGAGAAAAACGCTGGCTACCATCGGCAGCTGGAAAACGCCGTGCAGAAGCTGGACGATGTAGCGGGAGCCGGCAGAGGTGATGCCGCCGAAAACGAAGGCGCTGACGCTGGCGCTGACGACGGAAGCAGGCAGGCCGACGATGAAGGCCTTGAGCGCGAGCGGCAGATTTCTAAGCCGTGGCTGGCGCAGAAGACTGGCAAAAAGCGCGACGGTGATGCCATTCGGGATGAAGGGAATGGCGAAGGGATCGTAGCTGGCGTTGAGCAGGCTCGAAACGAGGGCGCAGGGCACTGCGTAGAACGGGCCGCAAAAAACGCCGACGAAAATGGTGCCGAGGGTGTCGCCGTAGATGGGCAGCCGCGTGATCATGACGAGAAAGCTGCCGAGAATGTTCAGGCAAACGCCGAGGGCAGCGAAAGACAGTCGCACGGTGTGTTTTCTTTCATTCACACGGCCCACCATCCTTCGCAGGAGCAGGTGTGAATACAAAGTGGTAGAAGCATACCAATACCTCCTTACATTTGCCGGCAGCATGGACGCGCGCGCCCACCGCTTCCTGTCGGCAACGTCTTAGTTTTTTATACTGGGAAGATTTCGAACCAGTGTGTTCTATTATAACCGAAGTCCTTCGTCAACGCCAGACTGAATCACGGCATCGTCTGGCGGAATCTCGTTGTGCTTGAGCCGCGCGTAGACGATCTCTGTGAAAAGATAGTAGAGCGCTGCGCACAGCGGCACGGACAGGAGCATACCGATGAGCCCCATGAGACTGCCGCCGATGGTGATGGCGAAGAGTGTCCACATGGCAGGAAGTCCAACGGAGCCACCGACGACCTTTGGATAAATGACGTGCCCTTCCACCTGCTGCAAAACGATCAGGAAGATCAGGAAGGTGAGTGCTTTCATCGGGCTCACGGTGAGAATGAGCAGCGCGCCGACTGCGCCGCCGATGAAGGCGCCGAAGATCGGGATCAGCGCGCAGAAGCCGGTGAGCACGCCGATCATTGGCGCGTATGGCAGACGCAGGATGAGCATGCCGATGGTGCAGAGGCTGCCGAGGATGATGGCTTCGGTGAGCTGACCGATGATGAAATGGTAGAACTTGGCGAAGCTCACCTGGGCGGCGTGCACGAGATAGATGGCTGCGCGCTTGGAAAGAAAGGCGAAGCATATCTTGCGCGCCTGCACAGCCAGGGTTTCCTTATTAAAAAGAATGTAGATGCTGAAGATGAACGCGACGACGACATGCACAACGCTCGAGGCGATGTTGCTGACGAAGCTCACGGTGGAAACGACGGCCGATGAGAGCACGGATGTCCAGGCGGAGAGCTGATCGTTCAGCAGGCCGGTGAGATAATTTTCGAGGGTGTTCGGCGAAAAGTTCTCGATCTGATCGATGAAATTCCCGATGGCTGGGCTGTAATGCTCAAACATGGAGAGAAAATTGATCAGATAATCGATGTAGCTTGGCACCGCAGAAATAAACAGCGACAGAGAGCTGGCGAGCTGCGGCAGCACGACGCTGACGATCAGGCCGAGGATGGCCCAGACGAGCACGATCGAAAGCAGGATGGAAATGCCGCGCTCCATTTTTTTGAAGCGCGGGTTTTGCACGCGCACAAAGACGCGCTGCTCAAACAATCGCAGCGGCACGTTGAGGATGAAGGCGATGACCACCCCGATGAGAAATGGTCGCAAAAGCCCCACGACGTAGCCGATGAAGCCGACGACGCTGTCCATGTTGAAGACGCCGTAGATGACGAGCGCCACTGCAAAGACGAGCATCAGCAGCCGCGACAGGGATATTTTTGGAAATTCCATGTTGTGACTCCTTTTTGTACAGTCAGGGAAAATGTTCAGATACGCCTATTATACTGGATATTGGCCGGGAAGAAAATCAAATCGCCGCAATTCCTACAAATTCTTGAGAAAAACTTAAATTCTGCGCCGATATTTGTTATAGTGAGAGCAGCAAACGACAACAGACAGGAGTTGACCATCATGGAACGTTCTACAGATTACTGGAAATCACAGGCTGATGCTTGCCAGCCAGCGCTTCTGGCCGACCTCGCACCGCTCATTGCCATCGAAAGTGTCTGCGATGAGTCTGCCGCGACGCCGGAAGCGCCGTTTGGCCCGGGCCCGGCAGCAGCGCTGGACTATATGCTGGCGCTCGCCCGCCGCGATGGCTTCGAGGCAGAAAATATCGACCACGTCGCTGGTGTGATCCGCTGGGGCGAGGGCGAAAAGATCCTCGGCCTGCTGGCGCATCTCGATGTTGTGCCAGCAACTGGCGAGTGGGATTCGCCAGCGTTTGAGGCGACGGTGCGCGACGGCCGTCTTTACGGGCGCGGCACCTCTGACGACAAGGGCCCGGCGATGGCTTGCTACTACGCGCTGAAAATGCTGCGCGACAGCGGCGTGACGCCGAACATGCAGATCCATTTCATTCTCGGCACCGACGAAGAAAACAGCTGGCGCTGTATGGATCGCTATTTCGCCACGGAGCCGATGCCGGATCTCGCCTTTTCACCAGACGCAGAGTTTCCTGTGATCAACGGCGAAAAAGGCGTCATCGAGCTGCCGCTGCGCATTTCCGGCGAGGCAGCGAGAATCGGCGACGACGGCAAACTGCTCTCCTTCGGCGGCGGCATCCGCAGCAATATTGTGCCGGAGCACGCCTACGCGCGCATTCAGAGCGACTGCGCCGATGCCATCGCGCGCGACTGGGCGGATTTTCTCGCCGAAAGCGAAGCGGCAGGCCATGCAGATGAGGATGGCGATGGGCTCATTCTCCTCTGCGACGGGCGCTCTGCCCACGGCGCTGAGCCGCAGGTTGGGCTCAACGCTGCCACAACCCTTGCTGCCTTCCTGGCGCGCTATGATCTCGGCGGCGCCAATGACTTCCTGCATTTTCTCGGCGAAACGCTGCACGAGGATTTCTACGGCGAAAAACTTGGCATCGCCTGCCACGATGAGATCATGGGCGATGTCAGCGTCAATCCGGGCATTGTCGAATACGAAGGCGGCGCTGGCGAGATCCATCTCAATCTCCGCCATCCGCGCGGCACCGATGCCGACGCCATCCTCGCGAAGCTGCGCAGCCGCTACGGCAGCATTGTCTGTGAGCCGGAAGCGGTGAAGCTGGTGCACTACATTCCTGCCGACGATCCGCTGGTGGAAACGCTGCTCGATGTTTACCACGACCACACCGGCCATGTCGGCAAGCCGCTCTCCATTGGCGGCATCACCTATGCGCACGTGATCCCCCACGGCGTGGCCTATGGCATGACGATGCCGGAGAGCGATGTGGTCATCCACCAGCCAAACGAGAGCCTGGTCTTGGACGATCTCGAAAAAGCCACGGCGATTTTCGCCGACGCGATCTATCGCCTTGTCAAATAAGCACAAAAAATAACGCTGGAGCGACGGATTCCAGCGTTCTTTTTGTATTCAGGCCTGAGATCTTTTCAGCGCCAGAAGCTCCCGGATCACCGCTCCGGCGTCGCGGTTGATGGACAGCGACTTATCAGCGATCGGCACGGGGATCTCAGGGTAGGCGATCTCTTCTTCGCTTTCAGGATAATCGACGGTGATGCGGAAGAAGCGCGCTTTTTCGCGCTCGCCGGTGATGCGCTCGAAAGGCACACGGATGACGCCGGCGCTGTTGAAACCGACGCCAAATTCCAGGATGGCGATGGAGGCATTCTCACTTTCTGCGAGAAAATCGTGGTAGCGCTGATCGCCCAGGGCATGCGCGCGGGTGTCGCGAAAAGCCGGGCGCAGCGGCGCGCCGCAGCGCGGGCAATGCGGATGATGGGCCGCGTCCACGGTGAGATCGTCTTTGATGTGCGGCAGCGTGGCGTCGATAAAGGGCGCGATGTCGTACTCGTCGTCGGAGCAGCAGGCGCTGCAAACGAGCTCGCCATAGCTGCCCTGCGCTTCAAAAACGCGCTCCGGTGGAAAGCCGGCTTTGATGAACTGGTGGTCGACGTTGGAGGTGACGGCGAAATAATCGCTGCCCTCCAGAAGCGCTTTCAGATCGTCATAAAGCGGCAGCGCCGGCGTGTCGAGGAGCACGGCCTTGATATGGCGGCAGAGATAGCCCCAGCGCTGGCCCGGCAGCCAGCCCTTGTAGCTGAACGTCTGATAATCGCTGTGCACGCCCTGCGCCCAAAGCGCCGGATAATCGCGCTTGAATGCGCGCTCGTCGGCAAAGCTGATGCCCGCCGCTGCCGAAAGTCCGGCGCCGGCACCAACGAGCACATAATCGCTTGTGGTGAGCGCATGATAGAGTTCATGGATCGCATCCATGGTGAAGCCTCCTTAGAAAAGTTTCAAAAACTGCACGGCCTGTATTTTCCTGCCATCGATTTTATGGCACGATCCTGCGCGCAATCTCGGCGATCATTTTCTCTGCGCCGTCTGTGAGCGGCTGGTCGGCCAGATCGCAGGCGATTTCTTCGGCGAGGGCGAGCTCTGTCTGGTGAAAGCCTGGTCGCGCGAGCCGGAACAGGCCCTGTCCATGCTGGCGCAAGCCGAGGAGCTCACCGGGGCCGCGCTGACGCAGATCTTCTTCTGCGATCTCAAAGCCGCTTGCGGTGGTGGCCATGAGCTTGAGACGGGCCTGGCTCTCTTCGCTTGTGGCGTCGCTGACGAGGATGCAGTAGCTTTTTTCGCTGCCGCGGCCAACACGCCCGCGCAGCTGATGCAGCTGAGCGAGGCCGAAACGCTCGGCGTTCATGATGACCATGATGGTGGCGTTTGGCACATCGACGCCGACCTCGATGACGGTGGTGGAGACGAGCACCTGGGTATGGCCGTCGCGGAATTCCTGCATGATGGCTTCCTTCTCGTCGGCGCGCATGCGTCCGTGAAGCAGGCCAACGTGCCATTTTGTGAAAATCTCTGTCTGTAGCTGCTCGGCGAGGGAAATGGCGTTTTCGAGGTCGATCTTCTCCGATTCTTCAACGAGCGGGCAGACGATGAACGCCTGGCGGCCGCTGGCGAGTTCTTCTTTGATAAAGCCGTACATGGCGGCGAGGCGCGGCGAATTGATCCACATGGTCTGGATCTTCTGGCGATTTTTCGGCATTTCGTCGATGACGGTGAGGGAAAGATCGCCGTAAACAGTCAGCGCCAGCGAGCGCGGGATCGGCGTGGCGGTGGTGATGAGGAGATCGGGGTGATCGCCCTTGCGCTCGAGGGCTTCGCGCTGGCGCACGCCGAAGCGATGCTGCTCGTCGATGGCGACGACGCTGAGGCTCTGAAATTGCACAGGATCTTCAATAAGCGCGTGGGTGCCGACAACGCACTGGATGCTGCCGTCGGCAAGTCCGGCGAGGATGTCTTCTTTGTCACGCTTTTTCATCTGGCCGGTGAGCAGCGCAACGCGCACGCCAAGCGCCGAAAATGCGCGCTCGGCGCCGGCAAAATGCTGCCGCGCGAGAACTTCGGTGGGCGCCATGAGCGCGGCCTGGTGGCCGTTGGAAACAGCGGTGAGCATGGCGTAGAAGGCGACGTTGGTCTTGCCGCTGCCGACGTCGCCCTGGAGCAGACGGTGCATCTGGCGAGAGCTGGCCATGTCGTGGAGAATGTCCTTAATGGCACGCTTCTGAGCGCCGGTGAGTTCATAAGGCAAAGCGGCCACAAAAGCGTCAGCCAAAAGCGGCGGCTCGGTGTGGGCGATGCCTGTCTGCACACTGTTGCGCGCGCGCTGTCCCCAGAGGGTCATGGCGAGAAATTCGTAGACGACGAGGTCATGGTAAGCGCGCTCGGCATCGGCCATGCTCTGCGGCCGGTGGATGCGGCGCACGGCGTCGCGATAGCCGAGAAGGTCGTAGCGCGCGGCCTGCTCCGGCGTGAGAGGCTCGTCGAGCTCGCCCACTGCGGCGAGGGCGGCGTCGCTGAGATGAAGCATATCGACTTTGCCGATGCCTTCTGTTAAACTATAGACGGGATGCACCACGAGAAGTCGGCGCAGCTGCGCCTCGTTTTTGATAAACTGATGCTCCTGCACATTGAGCTCCATGCTGTAATTTGCGCTGACACGCCCGAAAACGAGCAGCTGCACGCCTGGATAGAGATATTTTTCCATCTGATAGCGACCAAACCAGGTGGCGACGATCTCGCCCTGCGCGCCTTCAAGGACGGCTTTCACAACTTTGACGTTGCGCCGGCTGGTGTTTGACACATCCAAATGAGTGACGCGGCCCACAAACACGGCGGTGTCGCGCCCACGCCATTCCCGCACTGGCGCGAGCTCGCTCCAGTCGTCGTAGCGGAAGGGATAGAGCGTGAGCACATCGCGCAGGGTGTGGATGCCCATCCCGGCGAGAAGTTTTTGTTTTTTCGGGCCGATGCCCTTGACGCCTGCTACTGTATCATCTAAATGAGCCATACTCTCACCCCTATTCATCACGGAGGATTTTCATGAAACAATATTCCACTTTTCTCTTCGATTTTGACGGCACGCTCCTGGACAGCAACGCGCACGTGATCCGCTGCTTCCAGCTGGCTTTCCAGGAGGTGCTGGGCGTAACGCTGCCGGAGGAGACGATCACAGCGACCTTTGGCATTCCTCTTGCCGAGGCGCTGGAGGATCTTGCACCGGCACATGCTGAGGAGCTTCTGCGCGTTTACCGGAAATATTCCGACGCCTGCGGCATGTCGCTCCTGCAGGAGATCGACGGCGCCCGCGCTGTGCTGGAAGCGCTGCATGCGCACGGCTGCACAAACGCGATCGTCACCTCGAAAAAGGAGGTCAACGCCCGCGCCCAGATGGCGCACATCGGCATCGATCACCTCATCGATCTGCTGGTCGGTCCGGAAAAGACCACGGCCCACAAGCCAGACCCGGCGCCAGTGCGCTACGCGATCAACGCCCTCGGCGCTGACCCGCGCGACTGTCTGATGATCGGCGACAGCCCCAACGATATTCTCTGCGGCAAAAACGCCCACATAGACACCGCTGGCGTGCGTTTCACAGCGGTGTCGCTGGAAAGCCTGGAGGCGGCGCAGCCAACCTACATGATCGGCGCCCTGTCCGAGCTCCTGGCGCTGGCAAAGGCGAAGGCTTAATATTTTTTGCGCAACGCCTCATACACAGGCGCCGGCACGAAATCGCGGATGTCGCCGTTTAAGCTGGCGATGTTGCGGATCATGCTGGAGCTGACCATGGAAAATTCGCCATCGGCAGTGAAAAAGACGGTCTCGATGGCGGGATTGAGGTGGCGGTTGAAGGAAGCCATCTGCATCTCGTATTCAAAATCCGAGATCACGCGCAACCCGCGCACAATGGCGACGGCGCCGCGCGCGCTGGCATAATCCACCAAAAGGCCGGTGAATTTTTCCGCCTCGACATTTTCGAGATCGGCGACGCTCTCCTGCACCAGCGCGACACGTTCGTCGACGGTGAAGAGGGTGTGCTTGTAGGTTTCCTCTGCGACTGCGATGTAGAGCTTATCGAAAAGGCCAACGGCGCGCTTGATGATGGACATGTGGCCGTTGGTGATGGGATCAAAGGTTCCTGAGTAAACTGCTATTTTCATTTATTTTCCTCTTGTTTTCTATAATTTGCCGCCGGCTGATGCCGACGGCTTTTTTGTGCGCCTGTCACTGTGGCTGACGGCGCTGGATGTTCACATTTTCCGGGCCGAAGCTTTCGCCAAGCCGCGACCACAGCGCCGGGTCATCGTTGACCCAGTAGGTTTCGTTGAGCAGAACGATGCGGCTCTCTGGCATATAGCAGAGAAAAACCGGCACATCGCCGCGCGGCTCTCTGGTGAGAAAAGCGAGCACACGCTCGTCGTCGTAAGGCAGGCCTTCAGCGATCTTCACAAAAACGCGCAGCGGCGCTTTGGCAGGATCTGCGGCGGCGTGGCGCAGCGGCTCGATGGATTCGACGAAGATTTTGCGCTCGTCGTCCTGAATGCTGGCGCGGCCTGTGACCTTGACGATGTTGTTTTCTTCGAGCTGGCTGCGCACCTGAGGCAGCGTGCGCGGGAAGATCAGGAGATCGATGTCGCCTTCGCGGTCGCCGAGGGAAGCATAGGCCATGAGATCGCCTTTTTTCGTGGTCTGCATACGGATGCCGGTCATGATGCCGCAGAGGACCAGCGTGACGCCATCCATCTGCTCGTTGATCTCGCTGATGCTGCAGCTGGCGATGTGCTGGAGCGCTTCGCTGAAGCTGTCCAGCGGATGGCCGCTGACGTAGATGCCGAGCATTTCCTTTTCGTAGCGCAGGCGCTCGTCCTTGTCGAACTCGCCGATGTCGGGGATCTCGACGCTGACGGTGTTGAGCGATGGCGCGTCGACGAAATCGAAGAGGGACATCTGGTTGGAGTTGCGGTTTTTCTGCAGCTGCTGCGCCTGGGCGATGCACTCATCGAGCACGGCGAGCAGGCCGCGCGTGCCCTGGCCGAGGGAATCGAAGGTGCCTGCTTTGATCAGCGCCTCGAGGACGCGCCTGCCGACGGTGCTGCCGATCTCTACGCGTGTGCAGAAATCCTGGAAGCTTGTAAACGGTGCTTCCGCGCGGGCCTGGCAGATGAGATCCACAGGATGCTGGCCGACGCTCTTGATGGCGTTCAGCCCAAAGCGGATGCCTTCGTCGGTGGCGGTGAAGCCCACGCCGCTGGCGTTGATGTCTGGCGGCAGCACGGGAATGCCGAGACGGCGGCATTCGCTGATGTAAAAGGTCATTTTGTCGACGCGATCGATGAAGGAATTCAGCGTTTCTGCCATAAATTCCTTTGGATAATGGCATTTGAGCCAGCCTGTCTGGAAGGCGAGCAGACCGTAGGCGGCGCTGTGGCTCTTGTTGAAGCCGTAGCCGGCGAAGTATTCGATGAGCTCGAAGATCTTCTCAGCGATCTCTGCAGAGGTGCCGCCTTTCTGAGCGCCTTCGATGAACTGCGTCTTGTAGCCGGCGATGATCTCCGGCTTCTTTTTGCCCATGGCGCGGCGCAGCATATCGGCCTCGCCGAGGGTGAATCCGCAGAGACTGGACGCGATCTGCATGACCTGCTCCTGGTAGAGGATGACACCGTAGGTGGTGTTGAGGATCGGTTCCAGCTTCGGATCGAGGTAGGTGATCTCCTGCTCGCCGTGCTTGCGGGCGATGAAATCCTCGACCATGCCGCTGCCCAGCGGTCCCGGACGATACAGCGCGACGAGGGCGATGATGTCCTCCAGGCTTTCTGGCTGCAGCTCCTTGAGCACGGCGCGCAGGCCGCTGCCTTCGAGCTGGAAGACGCCAGCTGTGTCGCCGGCAGAGAGCATCTGATAGGTTTCCGGATCGTCGTCAGGAATGGTGTTGAAATCAACCTCGACGCCGTAGCGCGCACGGATGGATTCGATGGTCTTATTAACGACGGTGAGGGTGCGCAGGCCGAGAAAATCCATCTTGAGCAGGCCGATGGCTTCGACGTCGTCCTTGGGATACTGGGTGATGACGGCGTCTTCCTTGGTGCGCTGCAGCGGCAGATAATGGTCGGCAGGCTCTGCGGAAATGACGACCCCGGCGGCGTGGACACCGGCGTTGCGCGGCAGGCCTTCGAGGCTTTTCGCCATCTGGATCATGGCGGCGATCTGCTCGTCGCCGGCGATGAGCGCGCGCAGTTCGTCGGAGGCGCTGATGGCCTTATCGAGGGTGATGCCGAGCTCGCTCGGGATGAGCTTGGTGACCTTGTTGACGACAGAAAGTGGCACGTTCATCACGCGACCGACATCGCGCACGGCGCCCTTGGCGAGCATGCTGTTGAAGGTGATGATCTGGGTGACGTGATCGGCGCCGTATTTGCGCGCGACGTAGTCGATGACCTCGCCGCGCCGCTCGTAGCAAAAATCGATGTCGATATCGGGCATGCTCACGCGCTCGGGGTTGAGGAAGCGCTCGAAGAGCAGCTGATACTTGAGGGGATCGATATCGGTGATGCCGAGGAGATAGCTGACGATGCTGCCGGCTGCAGAGCCGCGGCCAGGGCCGACGAAGATGCCGTGGCTTTTGGCGTAGTTGACAAAATCCCAGACGATGAGGAAATAGGTATTGTAGCCCATTTTGTCGATGACGCCGAGCTCGTAGTCGAGCCGCTCTGTCACCTCAGCGCCGGCAGCTGGATAGCGGCGGTGGATGCCTTCTTCACAGAGGCTGCGCAGATAGGCCTTGTGGTCCAGGCCCGGCGGCGTGTCGAAATTCGGCATATAATTGTGCCCGAGGGTGAAATCGAAATTGCATTTTTCGGCGACGCGCACGGTTTCGTCGAGGGCGGCGGCGTCGTCGGGCAGCATGCGCAGCATTTCTTCGTAGCTTTTGAAATAAAACTCGTGGCCTTCAAAGCGCATGCGATCCTCGGTATCAAGGGTTGTCGCTGTCTGGATGCAGAGCATCACATCCTGCACGGCGGCGTCTTCAGCGCGGACATAGTGGTTGTCGTTGGTGGCGACGAGGCGCACGCCGAGCTCCCTGGAAAGCTGGTGCAGGCCGTCGTTGACCGTGATCTGGCCGGGAATACCGTGGTTCTGCAGCTCGAAATAATAATCCTCGCCAAAGAGGTCCTGGTACCACATGGCGGCCTGGCGCGCGCCCTCGAGATCGTCGTCGAGCAGCAGACGCGGCACTTCGCCACCGAGGCAGGCGCTCATGGCGATGAGGCCATCGTGATATTCTGTGAGGAGCTCGCGGTCGACACGCGGATGATAATAAAAGCCTTCGAGAGAGCTCAGCGTCACGAGCTTACAGAGATTGCGATAGCCGGTGTCGTTTTTCACGAGCAGGATGAGATGGTAAGGCGCGGCGTCGAGCCGGCTTTCCTTGTCAAAGCGCGTGCGCGGCGCGACATACACCTCGCAGCCGATGATGGGCTTGATACCAGCCTTTTTGCAGGCGCGATAAAACTCCACGGCGCCGTACATGACGCCGTGGTCGGTGATGGCAAGGGCGGGCATGCCAAGCTCGACGGCGCGGTCGATCTCGTCAGAAATGCGGCCGGCGCCGTCGAGCAGGCTGTAAGCTGTGTGGTTGTGCAGGTGTACGAATGGTTTCATCGTCTCATCCTCTGTCAGCCTTCGCGGATCAAGAGATCCACTTCGCTCTGTGCCACCAGGCGGCCGTCGATGGTCTCAATACGCACAGAGGCGTGGTGGTGGCCATTGTATTCGGAAAGCAGCGGCAGCAGGTAGACGTCCTCATCGGCGCCGAGGGCGCTGAAAAAGCGCGTTGTCACCTGAAATGCCTGTCCCTGCAGATTTTTCACAACGCGCAGAGCGATGACAGCGGCGTTGCTGGAGAAAATATTCGCGGTGCCGAGGCTGAGGCTGCCGTATTCGTCGAGCATATAGGGAATGATGCGCCCGGAAAGGATGACATCTGGCTCCCGCGCGACGAGGGAAAATCCGCTCATGCAGATGTTGTCGGAGGTGTCGCCGAGATGCGGCTGCTTCTGCATGGTCTGCTGGGCTTCGATGAAATCCTTGAGGCTGACGACGCCGATGAGGGTGTTTTCCTCGTCGACGACGGGCACGAGCTCGACCTGTTCGAGCACGAGCAAACGCCCGAGATAGCTCACAAGGGTGTCGCTGTGGACAACGACGGGATTCGGCGTCATCACCTCTTCCACATAGGCGGACGGCGGCTCGCCGGTGACGTCATAGGCGGTGACCATGCCTTCGAGCTTGCCATCGGCGGTGACGACAGGAAATTCGCGGTGCCCGGTCTGCAGGCTCAGCTCCTGCCAGTCGCCAACGGTGTCGATGGGCTGCAGCACATAGGGATCGGTGGTCATGATGTCGGCGATGGTGACGAGCTCGCGCTGCTGCACGCTGCCGACGATGGCCTGGTTGATGGCGATGATGGCATCGAAGATGTCATAAGGCGTGGAGATCACGACGATCTTGTCGGAGAGGGCCTCGAGCCGATTC
>OGWZ01000420.1_pt1 | contig 48739 bp, 42 predicted proteins | sample 1576141 | NCBI WGS metagenome assembly OGWZ01 (sample SAMEA3541512, study PRJEB24748) | human gut metagenome | biome: human gut; feature: human-associated habitat; material: faeces | place: China | collected 2012
TAAAACAGAGTTCCTGACAGGTACAAAATCAACAATCCCGATTATATCATATATTACCATATATTACCACATATTTCTAAAAGAAATTTGACAATTTTTTTAAATCTTATCTTTTTGAAATCTCGTGAAATTTAGTTTAAAAGAAGGACTGTTAATTAGAGGGAAACTGTCAAAGTACCGATCTATGAATGATTATAAAGCCAGATCTTAGTGATCTCTTTAACATACGATCATAAAAACTCTTTATATTCAAAAGATTACAAAAATAAATCCTCACATTAATGTCAAGAATCTAGATTAAATACAAGAGCAACCCAAAGTCACTCTAAATCCCCTTCCTTGAAGGCCAAATCAGTAAATCCGTAAATATTAAAAAAAGAACAATCCCCTCGCTCATCTACACATGCCCACAGAGATGTTGATTTAATCAGAAAATACATCATGCCTTATATAAGCATACAAAAACAATTAACTATTTGATTTATAATAATAAAAATATAAATTATTTAAAGAAGCCTTGACATTAATGTAAGCTTTTTTTAAGTTTTTTATTATTTTTTAAAGTTTCCCACAAATACTAGAATTTCCCACAAATACTAGAATTTCCCACAGATACTAGAATTTCCCACAAATATTAGAGTTTCCCACAGATACTAGAATTTCCCACAGATACCAAAGTTTCCCACAAGCACTATGCTTACACTCAGAAACTAAGAAACTAGCATTTCTCTACAGCAGCTAAAGCTTACAACTAATACGAGAGTTTCCCACAGCTACAAGCTTTTCCACAGAAGGATAAGTTTTCCCACAGCTATCAGAGTTTTCCACAAGCACGATTAAAACGTTCTAAAAGAGGCGACATTAATGTGATCTTGCCTGAGCAAAACTACAGATACAGCTTAAGTGTGTTTGTATTTTGTATTAGAGAGGATTTTAAGAATTCTGCGTGGTGGAGCTAAACGGGATCGAACCGTTGACCTCTTGCATGCCATGCAAGCGCTCTCCCAACTGAGCTATAACCCCACAGAGAAGTTTTGAGTGGTGGAGGTAAACGGGATCGAACCGATGACCCCCTGCTTGCAAAGCAGGTGCTCTCCCAGCTGAGCTATACCCCCATCAATGGGATCTTACGTGGTGGAGCTAAACGGGATCGAACCGTTGACCTCTTGCATGCCATGCAAGCGCTCTCCCAACTGAGCTATAACCCCACGATAAGAATTTGCCTTTAAATTGTCAAAAGTGGTGGAGGTAAACGGGATCGAACCGATGACCCCCTGCTTGCAAAGCAGGTGCTCTCCCAGCTGAGCTATACCCCCATCAAGGGACTCTGACGTGGTGGAGCTAAACGGGATCGAACCGTTGACCTCTTGCATGCCATGCAAGCGCTCTCCCAACTGAGCTATAACCCCACGTTCAAAAGCGAAGTAAATTTTAGCTCAAATTTAAATAAATGCAAGAAGTTTTTTTAAAAAATTTTTAAATTATTGAAATATATATTTATATTATTATGTCTTAGTTAATATCGACACCTAAATAGCGCTAATTAAGCTTATTTTAATAACATACAGTTTTTGCAGTTTTAACAAATAGCAAAAAAACAATAACTGATATAATTTTGTATTACATAGGATTTTTTAATCATTTATTTAAAAATATCCTATTCTTCATAACAAGCTACTTATTTGTAAAGTAGCCTTGTTTTGAGGATTGTCGTTATCAGGATAAAAGTTCAGCCGTAAAATTTATCTTGTATGGACAAAAATAGAATTTCAAAGTTTACGAACAGCAGAAATTTAAGCTATAACTACAAATATTAGAGCAGAGATTTTTTTAAGTATTCAGAGATGTTAACTAATTAAATTTCCTATAATACTTAAAAAAAACAATTGCTGTAATTAGAGAATTTTTAAGGAATATAGAGGTTCCCCATGCGCTTAAAATTATCCTTAGTCGCACTTGCCTGTGCCGCTACAGCAAGCTTTGCCGTACAAGCTGAAGATCTCTTAGATATCTATAAGGAAGCCTATTTACGTGATCCGGTAGTGCTGCAAGCTAAAGCCGCCCGCGATCAGGCCTTTGCCGCCATTGATGAAAAGCAAGCTGCCCTCTTACCGCAGATTGATGTTGTCGGAAGCTTAGGTTATGCCCACACTAATGTTACCAATTACGGTGTCCGCGGCGACAATACCCAATCCTCCATCGGTGTCTCCTTATCTCAATCCTTATGGCGTCATAGCTCTTGGATCAATAAGACTATTGCTGAAAAGCAAGCTGCCGCTGCTGACTTAGCCTATAACGATGCCCTGCAAAATTTAATTATCCGCGTCAGCTACGCTTATTTTGACGTACTCAATGCCGCCGATTCCTTAGAATTCCAAAAGGCCAATACCACTGCTTTAAAGCGTCAATTAGATGAAGCTGTCCGTCAGTTTCAGGTAGGCTTAATTGCCGAGACTGACCGCATGGAAGCTCAGGCTGCCTATGACTTATCTAATGCTAAGCTCATTGCCGCTGAAAACAATCTCACCAATTCCTACGAGGCTATGCGTGTCCTTATCGGTAGAATTATTCCCGTAAGTGATTTAGACCGTTTAGACAATGGCAGATTCAGCACTCCGGCAGTATCCGGCTCTCTCAAAGCCCTCATCAAGCAGGCTGAGGAAAATAACCTCGCCTTACAGCAGGCAATTGTCGATCGCGATATCGCCAAAGATCAGATTAGCTTAGCGCAAACTGGTCATGAGCCTACCTTAGATCTCGTAGCCTCAGCTCAAACTGGTTATACCGATTATCGTCACGAGGTAGCTAATACCACGCTCATGGATGGCAATGCCTGGACTCAGAGCATCGGTATTAACCTCAATGTACCTATCTATCACGGAGGTGCAGTCTCCTCACAAGTTGAGCAGGCTGAACATAATTATGTAGCCAAATCCGAGGCTTTAGAGCTCGCTCACCGCAAGGTAGTCTCTAATGTCAATAATGGCTATAACAACGTCAATGCCGCCATCAGCTCCGTACGTGCCTACAATCAGAGCGTCAAATCTGCTTCAAGTGCCTTAGAGGCTACCCGTGCAGGCTATGAGGTTGGTACTAGAACTATGACTGATGTTTTAGATGCCACTCAAAATCTCTATAACGCTTTACAGTTAGCCGCTGACTCTCGCTATAAGTACATCGAGTCACGTCTTGACCTTTTATACTATCAAGGCAAGCTTAAGATTGAAGATATCGAGCAGGTAAATACCGGTCTTAAAAAGAAGTAAAAAAGTTTTTTAATGCTCTTAAAGGGTGTGCCTTGTAGGTACGCCCTTTTTTATTTTTAGACAAGTTATCGTGATTGTGATTTATACAACATGCATTTAAGTTATAAAAGAGTAGAATAGCGAAAACGTTTTAGTATAAGAACAAATTGGAGAACACAACCATGGATATCAGATACTCCTGCAATCCTAATGACTTCAAACGCTATACCACTGAAGAGATGCGCAAGGAGTTTTTAATCCCGACTCTGTTTGAGGCTGACAAATTACACGTCACCTACTCTCATGTCGACAGAATGTGCTGCTTTGGCTGTATGCCGGTAACTCGCAAGATCGCCTTAGATGATGGCATCGATTGCTGGCATAACTTTGGTACTGATTTCATCTTAGAGCGCCGTGAGATCGGTATTTTCAACGTCGGTGGCAAGGGCCGCATCACTGCTGATGGCACCGTCTATGAGATGGAATATCAGGATTGCCTCTATATCACCATGGGTACCCGTGAGGTTTATTTCGAGAGCGAGGATAGCTCTAAGCCTGCTAAGTTCTACATGGCCTCTGTCCCAGCTCACAAGGCTTATACCACCACCCACATTCCGATGAAGAATGCTAACCACCGTCCGATTGGCGAACCGAAGTTAGCTAATGCTCGCACCATCAATCAGTTCATCCACCCGGATGTACTTCAGACTTGTCAGTTATCTATGGGTATGACCGCTTTAAATCCAGGTAGCGTCTGGAACACCATGCCGGCTCACACTCATGAAAGACGTATGGAACTCTACTTCTACTTCGATTTACCTGAGGATCAGGCCGTATTCCACATGATGGGTCAGCCACAGGAAACCCGTCACATTATTATGCACAATGAACAGGCTGTGATCGGCCCGTCTTGGAGCATTCACTCCGGTTGCGGTACCTGTGCCTATACCTTCATTTGGGCTATGGCTGGTGAAAACTTAGCCTTTGACGATATGGATAATATCGCCATTAAAGATTTACGTTAAACTTTAAAGCACAGTTATAAGCCTCCTTTAACGGAGGCTTTTTTAATTACCGCGCAGATAGCTTAACTCTAAGCTCTCTAAAGACTGACCACGCAGTTCAGGCAGGCTATGATAGACTAGCGCAAATAAGATCGCACCAAAGAGTAAATTGAGAGCAAAGAAGCCGCTTAGACCTATAGTATCGGTGACAATATCAAACATCATCATGCTCGATAATAAGCCCACAAAGCTTATAAAGAAGATTAAAGCCTCGCCTAATTCACGTCCCTGAGCTGGGAGCAATTCCGACACCACCGTCGCAAAGAACACAAATAAGCCAATGGATGCGGCAAAGATATAGATTAAAACCAATACTCCTAATAAGACAACACCAAAATCCCAGCTAAAGACCGTTAAAAAGTACATTAAAACCAAAACCAGCTCAGTGGTAAAAATACTACCTAACATCAGCTTTTTGCGACCTATGGTATCTACAGTCAAGGTAGCGGCAATGGCCGCAAGAAGGAAGACAGTAATGCCAGCATTGATAAAATCAGTGCCATAAATTAGCTCCTCCCCCATTGCATAAAAGCGCATCTGATACTCAGAGACCACTTTTACTGACATATAAGGAAAAAAGGCAAAACCTGAGAGGTGGATAAGTACGGTTAAAATAGCCAAAAACCAAATGGTACGCCGATAACTACCGCTATGCAAAAAGAGCTCAATACCGCGATCCTCACCACGGCCGCATTCATTGATATCAGCAAGCTCACGGGCGGCAGCGGCAGCATTATGACGCAGAACAAAAAGCTCTGAGAGGGCGGCATCATTAAAGCCAGAAATTGACAACCAGCGCGGACTTTCCGGCAGACGCAAAAAGCTTATGAGCGCTAACATAAAAGCGCAGATGAGGAAAAAGACAATGGTGGTATAGGCATTGAGATATAAAGCCCGACCACAGAAAATTGCTATATAAATACCTATGACCTGAGCTAGGAAGATAGTAATGGTAGCTTTACCGCGTTTTCTAATTGAGGCAATTTCCGCAACATAGATTAAAGCTGAAATTAAAAAGATACCATAAGCTCCGCCTACCACAAATTCGGAGATTAAATAGGAGCTAAAGGCGGGGGCGACTAAGAGCGAGCATTGAGCAATAGCACCTAATAAAAAGCTTCCGACCATAGGTAGGCGCCTACCGACGTCATAAGTGACACGTCCGCCTAAAAAAATGCCGACAATAGAACCTAGAAGAAAGGTCAAAAAGATAGTGTCGAACTCCTGAGAGTCGAGCAAAAAGCGGTTCATAAGGTCAAGCTTACAGGCATAAATCTGACCTATATTAAAGCCAAAAAATAAAGACATCAGCGCACATAGAATTACATAGGCAAAAGGATGCAATTTTGCGCGCAGGGAATTTTGGTGAATTGGCATATGCTTATCTTTTTAACTTTGCCGTGAGAAAAAATATTTTCCTCACGCTCTCCATTGTGCTCTTTTTTATACTTTTATTTTAACAATATTTGTAAGATCTATATACAATTAAAAGAATTTTCTCAAGCCTTGAATAATTAAGCATTAACACAAATGCGCAAATTGCACAGCGAATGCACAAGCGATACTGTGTTAAAATCAAGGCCACTATTTTTACTGAAAATGGAGTTGTACATGTTCGCTAAGTCCTGCATCCAAGCCGGTATTCGCGTTTTACAAGAAGAAGCGCAATGCCTATTAGATCTAATCCCCACCATTGATGAGAATTTCGCACGTGCGTGTGAAATTATCGTTAATACCAAAGGTAAGGTAATTTTAACCGGTGTCGGTAAATCAGGTCATATTGCCACTAAGATTGCCTCAACTTTAGCTAGTACCGGCACGCAATCATTTTTCGTACAAGCAGGTGAAGCTGCCCATGGCGATCTTGGCATGATCGGTAAGGATGACTGCGTCATCGCCATCTCCAATTCAGGTGAAGGCTCAGAGCTTAAGATCTTAATTCCGATCTTAGTGCGCCGTCAGATTCCGCTCATCGCCATTACCGGCAATCTGCAGTCCTCCTTAGCTAAAGAAGCTACCGTAGCTCTCAGCGCCCATGTTAAAAAAGAGGCCTGCCCTTTAAACTTAGCCCCAACTTCTTCTTCAACCGCCGAACTTGCTATCGGTGATGCTATTGCTGTAGCCCTGATCGAAGCCCGTGGCTTTACTGAGCGTGACTTTGCCCTCTCCCATCCTGGTGGTGCTTTAGGCCGTAAGCTTTTAGTACGCTGTGAAGATCTGATGCACTCCCATAAAGATCTGCCCCTTGTTTACGATGATTGCACCGTCAAAGAGGCCTTACTGGAAATGTCGCAAAAAGGTTTAGGCATGGTAGTAGTGGTCGATGCGGCTAATATTGTACAGGGTATTTTCACCGACGGTGATTTACGCCGCCTCTTAGAGAAAAATATCTCTATCAATGTACCGATTTCAGAGGTAATGTCGAAAAATATCAAGGGCTTAGCTTATCCACAGACCCTCGCAGCTGACGCTTTAGTTGTCATGCAAAATAAGAAGATCAACGGCATTATCGTTATTGATGAGGCCCATCACCCTCTCGGTGCCTTTAATTTACATGATCTTATGGCTGCAGGCATTATTTAGATCTGCCCTTTAGAGTAAAATAAAGCATACTTGTCAGACTTTAGGATAACTATGAGCGCTTTAAATATTCCGCAATTTGCCAATGCCAAGGTTGCCGTCATCGGTGATGTCATGCTTGATCGCTACTGGAAAGGCCAGTCTAACCGTATCTCGCCTGAAGCTCCGGTACCAGTAGTCAGAGTTACCACCCGTGAGGATAGAGCCGGTGGCGCCGCTAACGTTGCTTTAAATATCTCCTCTCTCGGAGCTCCCTGTGAGCTTATAGGTATAGTCGGTGAAGATGAGGCTGCTGAGAAATTAGAGTCCTTAGTGCGTAAGCAAAACATTAAGCCTAATTTTGTTTTCTCAGACAATCACCCCACCATCACCAAGCTACGCATTCTCTGCCGCAATCAGCAACTCTTGCGTTTGGATTTTGAAGATCCTCTCAATGATATCCCTAAGGATAAATTCTTTGCCGCCTTCGATAAGATCGCAACTGATACTAAGGTGCTTATCTGCTCTGATTATGGTAAGGGCTCTCTCAGTGCCATTGAAGAATTGATTAAAAGAGCCCGCTCTCGCGATATGAAGGTGCTCATCGATCCTAAGGGTACTGATTTTGAACGCTATCGCGGTGCCACCATGCTCACCCCGAATATGTCAGAATTTGAAGCTGTAGTCGGCAAGGTTAAAAACAATCATGACTTAGAGGAAAAAGCTCTAAAGCTCATTTCTGACTTTGATTTAGAATGCCTGCTCGTCACCCGCTCTGAAGATGGTATGTCCCTCATCCGTTCTCATATGAATGCCGTTCATCTACCAACTCGCGCTCAGGAAGTCTATGATGTTACCGGTGCTGGTGATACTGTCATCGGTGTCCTCGGAGCCTCCCTCGCTGCCGGTACTGATCTCGTTGAGGCCTGTGAAATTGCCAATCGTGCCGCCGGTATTGTCGTCGGTAAATTAGGTACCTCCACCGTAAGTCCTCAGGAATTACGTGAAGTATTACAAGAAAAAGCACGCCCGATCAATTTAGAAAAAGGTGTGGTAAGTCAGGAGCGTCTTTTAGAGATTGTCCCCGCCCTTAAAGCACAGGGGCGCCGCATTGTTATGACTAATGGTTGCTTTGATCTGCTCCACAAGGGCCATGTCACCTATCTACAGCAAGCCCGTAAGCTTGGCGATATTCTCATTGTAGCAGTCAACTCTGATCGCTCTGTTAAGGCTCTTAAAGGCCCGACGCGCCCGATTGTACCTGAAGATGGTCGCATGACCGTGCTCTCTGCCTTAGGCTGTGTTGATTATGTCGTCCCCTTTGATGAAGATACCCCGCAACGCCTCATCTCTGAGGTTTTACCTGATATCTTAGTTAAAGGTGGTGATTATAAGATCGAACAAATTGCCGGTCACCAAGAAGTATTAGCTAACGGCGGTCAAGTTTTAACCCTCCCGATAGTCTCAGGCTTTTCTACCACCTCTATTGTTAACACCATTAAGGGCTAACAAAATTTCGCAATTATCCTGCCTTTTAGGCAGGATAATCATAAAATAGCTTCAATATCTTGGAGTTATTTTATGATCCCATCTCTTTGGCCTACGGCCCCAGATGTTACGCAACAGAACATCACCATCAATCCTGGTATCAATAATATCGATTATCCTACCGCCAATTTACTCTTAGAAAGCGGTCAAGTTAAGCTTGTAGATGTGCGCGAGGCGGATGAATATAGGCAAGGTTATATTATCGGTGCTATCAATATCCCGGTAGATAGTATTAAGGGTGATTCTATACTTGCAGATCTGCCTAATTACAATGAACCTATCATAGTCTATTGTCTTTCAGGCAAAAGAGCGCAGGAAGCGGCTTTAAAATTACGCCGTCTAGGTTATAACTATCTGCTCAATATGGGGGGTATCTCACATTGGCCCTATGGCACAGTGCGCCCCTAAAAAACAAAAAAGGGAAGCTTTGATAAGCTTCCCTCTTCATTTACAGATTAAATATTAGTCTTCGCTTGCCGGGATCTCGCAATCCTTTAAGTTCCAAATATTAGCAACATAATCGTTGATGGAACGGTCAGAGCTGAACTTACCCATAGAAGCAGAGTTGATGATGGCAGCCTTTGCCCAACGTGCACGATCAGCATACATCTTCTCAGCACGCATATGAGCATCCTGATAGGAAGCAAAGTCAGCTAAGACTAAGAACGGATCACCCTTACCTAATAAGGCATGCTTGATAGAAGAGAGCACACCTGGCTCACCTGGAGTGAAGTAATCAGTATCAAACCAATCCAGAATGCTCTTAATCTCAGGGTTAGAATTGTAGTAATCCCAAGGATTGTAACCACGGCTCTTTAAGGCCTTAACCTCATCGACGCTTAAGCCGAAGATGAAGTTGTTATCGATACCGGCCTTCTCGACGATCTCGATATTAGCACCATCCATAGTACCTAAGGTTAAGGCACCGTTGATGGAGAACTTCATATTAGAAGTACCAGAAGCCTCATAACCGGCAGTAGAAATCTGCTCGGAAATATCCGCAGCCGGAATAATCTTCTCAGCTAAGCTTACTCTGTAGTTAGGCATAAAGACGACCTTCAGCTGACCGCCAATGCGGACGTCGTTATTGATGCGATTGCCAACTGCATTGATAGCGTAGATGATGTCCTTAGCTAAGGTATAGGCAGGAGCTGCCTTAGCACCGAAGATAAAGACCTGCGGCACAATCTTCATGCCCGGATTCTCTAAGAGCTTCTTATAGAGGGACATGATATACAGTAAGTTCAAATGCTGACGCTTGTACTCGTGTAAGCGCTTGACCTGAACGTCGAACATGGCATTAGGGTTAACATCAACACCGACTAAGGACTTGATCTCAGCGGCTAAGGCAACCTTATTGTCATGCTTAATCTGCATAAAGCGCTCTTGCATCTTCGGATCGTCGGCATAAGCCTTGAGCTTTTCGCAGTTATCTAAGTGTAAAGGCCAATCATCACCGGAAACCTCATTGTAGAGCTTAGCTAAGCCCGGGTTACAGGCTAATAACCAGCGTCTCGGGGTGACACCGTTAGTGACGTTGCAGAACTTCTCTGGCCATAACTGAGCATACTCAGGGAAGAGATCGCTCTTAACTAAGTCAGAGTGAATAGCGGCTACACCGTTAACGCGACGAGAGGCGATAACAGAGAGGTTAGCCATGCGCACCTTACGTACCGGACCTTCCTCGATGATAGAGAGCTTAGCCTTGATATCGTTATTGTCAGGCCAACGATCTTGAACTGGACCATTTAAGAAACGATAGTTGATATCGTAGATGATCTCTAAATGACGCGGTAATAACTCCTCAAAGATCCAGACTGGCCACTTCTCTAAAGCTTCAGGCAATAAGGTGTGGTTGGTGTAATTGAAGGTCTTAGAAACAATATTCCAAGCATTATCGAAGCTTAAGCCTTCCTCGTCGATTAACAGACGCATGAGCTCAGCTACGGCAATAGCCGGGTGAGTATCATTGAGCTGAATGACGATCTTATTAGCGAAGTCCTTATAATCGTGGTGATGAGTACGATTGTAACGACGTAAAATATCGCGTAAAGAGCAAGCGGAGAAGAAGTACTGCTGAGTTAAGCGTAACTTCTTACCGGCATCGGTAGAGTCATTAGGATATAAGACCTTAGAAATAGTCTCAGCCTCAGACTTCTCTTCCTGAGCGTCAACATAACCACCGGCATTGAAAACGTCCCAGTTGAAGGACTCAGTCGGACGGGACTCCCATAAACGTAAAATAGCTACAGAAGAGTCACGGAAACCAACTACCGGAATATCCCAAGGCACACCTTTAATGGTGCGATTAGGGTGCCATACAGCCTGAGTAGAACCATCAGGAGTCTGCTGATGCTCAACATAACCACCTAAAGGAATGTTCTGTAAGGACTCAGGACGGCAAACCTCCCACGGGCAACCATATTCACGCCAACTATCCGGACGCTCAACTTGCTTACCACCACGGATTTCCTGACGGAATAAACCGTTCTCATAATGCAGGCCATAACCGACACACGGGTAATTTAAGGTTGCTAAGGAATCCATATAGCAGGCAGCTAAACGGCCTAAACCACCATTACCTAAAGCCATATCCGGCTCTTCTTGGCAGATCTCATGGATATCAAGACCTAATTCCTTTAAGGCCTCGCTAGCGATGTCGAATTTCTCTAAATTGCAGAGATTGTTGATGGTAAGACGACCCATCAAGAACTCAGCGGATAAATAGTGAACTGCGCGGGTATCCTGCTGAGCGTGAGTGAACTGAGTATCAGTTAAGCGCTCAAAAATCTTCTCATTGGCAGTTGCAACTAAAGCTTGCCACCAAGCTAAATTAGAAGCCTTTTCTGGGGATGTACCAATGGTGCGACGTAAATGTCTAACAATATCAGTCTTAAAGTCCTCAACAGCCTGAGCATGAGCGCTCTGCTGTGCGGTAACTTTAGCGCCATTTGCATTTTTGGCTGACGCTGATTTTCTTACTGCCATTATAAAATATCCTCGATTGTTATAAATTCTCAAATCGTTTTCTGTCGATATATCCAATTAAGACATTCGTACGTATTTTATAACAGTATGGAAGACGCGTCAAAAAAAAGAGAACGTGATTAAAATCACATTCTCCCCAATTTTACCTTTATTTAATCAGTTTTAAAAAAAAGAAAAGATGTAACGTTTTTAGTATTATTCAATTTCATAAAAATTTTATGCTCATTTAATATTTCTAAAAACCACCTTATCTCATTGATCTGCTAGTCTAAAAACTCAGCTTTATCACCATTGTTTTCGAGCCATTGACGGCGATCAGCGGCACGTTTTTTTGATAACAGCATGTCTAAAAGCGCAAAGGTTTCTTCCTCAAATTCGGCATCTAAGGTCAATTGCATTAAGCGGCGAGACTTAGGAGCTAAGGTAGTTTCACGCAATTGCTCAGGATTCATTTCACCTAAGCCTTTAAAGCGCTGAATCTTGATATTCTCGCGCTTAAAGCCCTTACGCACGTATTTACTCTGCTTTTGCGCTAATTCGGCGTCATCTAAGGCATATTCCTTAAATTTACCGCAGTCGATACGATATAGAGGCGGACAGGCTACATAGACATGGCCCTCACGGACAAGAGGTGTAAAGTGACGGACAAATAAGGCACATAAAAGCGTACCGATATGCAGACCGTCAGCATCAGCATCAGCTAAGATACAGATCTTGTCATATCTTAAATTCGACAGATCCTCACTATCAGGCTCAATACCCATAGCGACAGTAATAGCGCGGATTTCCTCAGAATTAAGAGCAGTGCGTCCTCCGACTTCCCAAGTATTTAAAATCTTACCGCGCAAAGGCAAGATCGCCTGAAAACTTGAATCGCGGGCCTGACGGGCAGAACCGCCGGCAGAGTCGCCCTCAACGATAAAGAGCTCACCTACGCTTGGATCAGTTGAAGTACAGTCAACAAGCTTGCCGGGAAGCTGTGGACCTCTAATAGTCTTCTTACGCTCAACTACCTTAGCTTGACTCTCGCGCTCGCGAGCTTTAGCGATAATAATGCTAGCGATAGTCTTAGCCTTATCGACATTGCTATTGAGCCACAGCGAGAAATGATCGCGCACGGCCTGCTCTAATTGACCGGCAATCTGACGGCTTGAAAGCTTTTCTTTAGTTTGTCCGGCAAATTGCGGCTCATGCATTTTTAGTGAGAGCACATAAAGACAGCTATTCCACACATCTTCTGGGGTAAGTTTCAAGCCGCGGGGTAGCAGATTTTGCAAATCGCAAAATTCGCGCATAGCTAAGGTCAGACCTGATCTAAAGCCATTGACGTGGGTACCGCCTTCAACAGTGGGAATTAAATTGACATAAGACTCAGCAAAATGCGCCCCATTCTTGTCGGCATTATCCCAAGAGACGGCCCATTCCACCTGAAAATCTTCAGTTTTCACACTCTCATGATAGGGACTTTGCGGCTCATAGACAGCCTCGGCAAGTTGTGATTTTAAATACTCACTGAGATCACCGCCATAACTCCACTGCTCTTGTAGACCCGCAACTTCATTAATAAAGACAATGGTGAGGTTTTCACATAAAACGGCCTTAGCCTTAAGCTGATGGCATAAGCGCTTAGTATCAAAAGCCGGGCTATCAAAATACTCAGCTTCAGGAAAAAAATGAATGCCGGTGCCGGTATCTTTTTTAGCGCAGGTACCAACTTCATGCAGTGGCACCGTACGCTCACCCTTTTCATACTCAATTTCATAGATCTTACCGCCGCGTCTGACGGTAGCTTTAAGCTTTGATGACAAGGCATTGACCACACTGACACCGACGCCGTGCAGGCCGCCTGAAAATTGATAATTATCGGAGGTAAATTTACCGCCGGCATGCAGGCGCGATAAGATAAGCTCGATAGCCGGGATCTTTTCCTCAGGATGCATATCCACAGGCATACCACGACCGTTATCGACTACCTCTAAGCTCTGATCTTTATGCAAGGTCACAATAATCTTATTGCAAAAGCCCGCTACTGCCTCATCAACGCTATTGTCGATAACCTCGATACCTAAATGATTGGGATTGCTAGTATCAGTATACATGCCCGGTCGACGACGTACCGGCTCTAAGCCTTTGAGCACCTCAATGGAGGCACCAGTGTAAGCATTTTGATTTTTCTCTTGCATAGGAAACTTTTTCTATCTTAAAAATTTTTTTTACTATTCTAGCATTTATTCGTTTAGAGCTTTTTGTCTTAAGCCTTATTGAGGATGACACTAGCCTTAAGGCCCCCACCCTTAACATTGCTGAGTTTAACTTTAGCCCCAAGCTCATTGGCGGTAGATTTGACGATAGCAAGGCCTAAACCGGTACCTTGTATCTTAGCGGTATCGCCGCCGACACGATAGAAGGGTTCAAAGACGGTTTTAAGTTTATCCTCAGGAATACCGATACCATTATCAGTCACGCTGATAATAAACTCCCGCGAGCGCTCCTCACAGCTTAAGTCCACCTGTCCATCTTCAGGGGTATATTTCAAAGCATTAGCACAGAGATTATATAAAATAGTTTTGAGCAGATTTCTATCGCTATGGATAATGCAAGAGGCCTTACCTTCAATACCAAAATCGATATTCTTATCATCGGCAATAGCTCCAAGCTCATCTAAAAGCTCGATAAAAAGCTCTTTGATATCGATATCGCTAAATTCTAAAACCTGCGTACATTGCGAGCGAGCATAATTTAAAAGCTTAGTCGTTAAATCACGCTGTCTCTTAATGGCCTGACGCAATTCTAAAAGTTGTTCTTGTTGCTCTAAACTTAAGCCCTTCTCAGTAAAAGCTTCGGCTTGCAAACTGATAGCTGTCAGCGGTGTACGTAGTTCATGCGCAGCATCTGCAATAAAGCGGCGTTCATTTTGTAAGCTCTCTGAGGTTTTATTAAAGAGGCGATTGAGAGCCTCGATAAAAACATCCAATTCTGAGGGAATATTTTCTGCCATCAAGGGTCTAAGATCGTTTTCACGACGCCTATCGACATCTGAGGCTAGACGTCGTACCGCTAAAAACATCAAGTGCACCACTAAGAGCACAATTGGAATATAGATACAGATAAGCATTAAAAATTCGATTATCGAGGCTTTAAAGGCGCTTGCTACGGCCTCATCGATAATCGATAAGGGGCGCGCTACTACAAAGCGAATACCCTGACGGTTGGTGGCAATATAACAGCGTACGCGATTGTCATTGATGAGAATAGAGTAGATACCATCCTCGATATTCATCGGAATATAGATAGTCTCACCAGGAGGGGCGTATAAAGGCGCAATGATAATATCACGATGGCGCTCAAAAAGATCTGAAAGCGATGGCGATTGTAAGAGCGATTGCTCATAAAGGCCATGTTGCGGACGCCTGGGCCTGGCGTAGATATTGCTATTGAAAAAATCAGGGCCTGACCAGCGCTTAGGTAAGGGCATATTATAAGCGACAATAATGTCGGCAATCTGCGTTATCTCCTCATCGACATAGGTACGCGCACCTGTCAGAGTTTTCTCATAGGAGCGCACACTGATAAAAGCCGTGAAGATAACACCGATAATACAGAGGATGAGACAGAGCCTAAACTTAAGCGATCGAATCAATCGCCCTTTGCGACCTTCCAACCTACACCTCTGACGTTTTTAATATTGCTAGAACCGACCTTTTTGCGCAAATTGTGGATAATAAATTCAATGGCATTAGACTCAACTTCAGAGCCAAAACTATAGATCTTATCCTCTAAAGTCTCACGCGATAACACTGCCCCGGGGCGACTTAATAGAGACTCTAATAGAGCATATTCACGAGCGGTCAGAAGTTCACGATGCTTGCCCTCAGCATCACAAATTTCGACCTCATGAGTAACTGGATCTAAAGTTAAGAGGCCATTTGATAAGGTAGGCTGAGATGAGCCTGAGGCACGACGCATCACAGCCCGAATGCGCGCTAAAAGCTCGGAGAGATCAAAAGGCTTGACGACATAATCATCAGCGCCGATATCTAAGCCCTTGACGCGATCATCTAGAGCATCACGCGCGGTGATAATGATAACTGGGGTATTTACATTGTGAGAGCGCCATCTTTTAAGCAAGGTAACACCGTCAATACCCGGCAGGCCTAAATCTAAAAGAATGCAATCATAGCTGATATCCTCAGGCGCATATTCAGCCTCTTGACCATCGGCAAAACAATCTACCGCATAGGCACGCGCTTTGAGGCCGTTTTCTACGGCACGTGCAATCTGAGCATCGTCCTCAACTAATAAAATACGCATATACTACCTACAAGAAATTTATATAAATAATAAACTTTTAGAATTAGGAAATACTTAGATAGGGACAAATTATAAGCAATCTGTCCTATTTAGGAAATTACGCTTTTTTAGTTAAAAAATCTACAATTTGAGGGACGACAGCGTCAAAATCGACAAAGGCATGATTGCCACCGGCAAAAACATCGATTTTACAGCCCTGATAGAAACTCAAAGACTTAGTATAATCTAAAACCTCATCACCAGTCTGTAAGAGCACATAGAGGCTCTCAGGCTTAAAAGTTTGCCGTGCCTGTACATCTAACTTTGCTAACAGCTTTATCATCTCTAAAGTAAGCGTAAAATGCGTGTCAGTACTGCTATTGTATTGCGCGCCTAGAAGCTTATCGCAAAAATCCTGCGGATGGACACAGGGATTGATGAGAGCTGCTTTAAAACCATAAAGACCGTTTAAGACGGTAGCCATAAAGCCACCCATAGAGCTTCCCACTAAGGCAAGATTGTCAGGGCTATAGTTTTGACAAAAATCTTTGAGTATAGCTAAAGCTTCTTTAGGGGTGTCGGGAAAATCTAAAGATAAAAAATCGTATTGCGGATAACGCTCCTTTAAAATGCGCCTAAAGATCTGAGCTTTGAGCGCATTTGGTCCTGAAAGAAAGCCATGCAGATAGGCTATGAGCATCAATAGCCTCCTACATCCATGCGGGGATGGAAGGCATCAGTGTTTAAGCGACACACTAAAGTCTCAAAACTGCCATCAGGATTAAAGGAAAAATAGCGCCAACCAGGTCCCTTGCAATCTAAGGCAAAATCCTGAGATTTAGGCACAAATTGAATTGAAGTTGAAGGCGTGGCGATATAACGGATATTCTGTCTTAGCTCATCAACTTCCTGATGCACATGTCCTGAGAGCACCATCTTTACTGAAGGGAAGCGATGGATAAAGACCTGAAACTCGTCTTGATTGTGTAAAGTCTGTGTATCTAACCAATAACTACCCACTAATAAAGGCAGATGATGAATACAGACTACCGCATGCAAATGCGGATGCTCATGAATGCATCTTTCAGCATAATCTAATTGATCGCGCTGCACCCAACCGTGAGCTACACCATAGACCTCGGAATTGAGCATGACAAATAGCCACTGCCCGCAGATAATGCTTCTGCAGGTACTCACCCCAAGATTATTGAAGATACGATACATCAGAGGACCATCATCATGGTTCCCTGGTAAAAAAAAGACCGGCTTATTTAAGCATTTAACCATTTTGGCAAAACGCTGATAGGATTCGACTGAATAATCCTGAGAAATATCACCTGTCATCAGGACGAAGTCGAAAGCTATCGCCTGTCTTTGAATCTCTTCTAATACCGCCGCAAAACTCTGCGCGGTTTTGACCCCTAGCAAATCGCCGTCAGCCTCGGCAAATAAATGCGTATCGGTAATCTGCAATACGCGAAACCGTCCGTCAGCGTTCCGGGATACTATTCGACATTGATCTTCCATACTCTAAAACTTGACCTAAGTCTGCTCCCGGTTATTATTAAATATATATTTCAAACCCAAATACAATTAGCATCATTATGCAAGCATAAAATATTTTTAAGAGACACGCTTATTTGAAAACGCGTACATGAGATCAAGATCCCATTTATAACAAAATTTAACAAAAGTATTTTATAAGATTTAAATGACAAAAGGGATCCTAAAGATCCCCTTTTTTGATCTAAGACAGGCTTTTTAGCAGATCTAAAAATTCCTGATAGGAAGATAATTTGTAGGTAGGCTGAGTTGGCGTGATATCACCGCGGCAATAACCAAAGGTAAAGAATACCGAGGTCATATTGAGCTTTAAAGCCGGAAGCATATCATTAGCACTATCGCCCACCATGACGGCCTCTGAAGTGGCAACCTTAAGTTTATCTAAGACAAAAAGCAAAGGTTCAACCTCAGGCTTTTTTACCGCTAAAACTTCGCCACCTAAGATATAGTCAAAGTAAGGGGCAATCCCCATATGCTCTAACAAAGGCTTAGCGAACATCTGCGGCTTATTAGTCACAACTGCAAGCTTAATGCCATGTTCACGCCCATAGCTTAAAGTCTCAACTACATGAGGGTAGAGCACATAATCCTCTTTTAAGCCTTCAGTATAGAAGACATTGAAATATTCACGCGCTTTTTTTAAAAGCTCAGGCTCAACATCTAAGGTCGTCGCCTCAAAGCGCCCACAGATAATGCGCGATAAGAGCAATTGAATGCCATTACCCACATAACCTTTAGTAGTCTCTAAAGAAGGCACCGCAATGCCTAAAGCCTCGGCGGTTCTTCTTGCAGCCTTTGCTAATTGCGGAATGGTATCGGCAAGGGTACCATCTAAATCAAAGAGCAAAGCCTGCGGTTTATGCGTAAGTAACATTAGATCTTAAGACCCTCGTGTAAGCTCTTTAAGGCCTCAGCCTTATTCTCAGCGCCAAAGAAAGCTGAGCCTACGACAAAGACATTAGCACCGCACTCAGCAATATTGCCGATATTCTGAGCCTTAACGCCGCCGTCAACCTCAATTAAGATCTCAGCCCCAGCCTCAAAAGCCATGCATTTGACATCGGTAACCTTCTTTAGGCAGGAATTTAAAACCTTCTGCCCACCAAAGCCTGGATTTACTGTCATAACTAAGACGAAATCAAGCTTATCCCACAGATAATCTAAAAGCTGCGGCGCTGTAGCCGGATTTAAAGCTAAACCAGCTTTAACCTTATGATCTTGAATAAAGGTCAGCATTCTCTCGACATGCGTACAAGCTTCCGGATGGAAAGACACCCAATCGGCACCGGCTTTAATATAATCGCTGACAATAGCCTCAGTGACAGGCTCAACCATTAAATGCACATCAAAGACAGCCTCAGGATATTTTTTCTTTAAAGCCGCTAAGAAGCCTGGACCAAAGGTCATATTCGGCACAAAGTGATAATCCATGACATCAAAGTGAATGACATCCACACCGCACTCTAAAGCCTCACCGACATCACGCTCTAAATTGATTAAATCAGCAGATAAGATAGAGCCGGCAATTTGAAATTTCTTTTCGGTCATATTTGATTAACTCTCATTTCCTGTTGAATAGTGCCAAAGCTTTTAGCAAAGGGACCATCGACACGTAAAGCTTTAGGCAAGGTTTTAACCTGAGCCTGAGCCTCGTTTTTACTTAAATAATCACCCACACACAGGGCATACCAGATTTTACCAAATCGCCGGCTTTTATAGATCCAATAACGCCCTTTAAGATACGCACTTTTGGCAATTAAAATCTGCTTATTAGGTCCTGCGGCAATCTGCAAGGTATAGTGTTTAGGATTGAGCTTTAAAAGCTCATCTGAGCCTCCGGGTATGGCTTTGCCATTATATTCTACGCGGGTATCTTTATAGTAGGTATTAAAGATCGGATCATCGAGGCGATAGATCTTGCCAAGCTCGATCTGAGGCTGAATCTGAGTTTCAGCCCTATCTTTAGTTGCTGAAGCTTTTTTATTTAAAGCTAAAGGATTATCGCCACGCTCTAGGACCTTTATCGCAGAGCTCGTATGCGGCTTTAGTGACTCTTCATGACGCCGGGGACGGTCAGATTCGTTAGAATCTGCCCTACTGTTTTCAATAGCCTCTAAGGTATCACCTCTGAGTGTGACACTATTGTGACTTGATGCCGCCTCGCCTTCAACCTCTAGACCCTGTTGCTGATTTTCAGGCAATATACCCTGTTCAGCCTTAGGTTTATCCGCATCACCATGATCGCCTGTAACCTTGATATCAGGTGTTTTAACCTCTACCATCTCCAAAGGTTCGGCATCTAAGTTCTCTTGTTTTAAAGGCTCATAATTAACTTCAGGAGTGCTTTTTGTAACTAAAGGCTCGCTCTTTTTAGTAGCCGGAGCTTCATCCTGAGGCTTTAGTGTTTGCTCTGTATTTAGCTCTTTTGTATCAGAAAAAGCCTTCAGAGGATTTTTACCTAAAGCTAAAGACACGCCACACGCAGCCACAATAGCCATACTCACTAAAATCACATACAAAAGTGCGCCACTTTGCTTTTTAGGTGTAGTCTTTTTCGGTCTGTAATTATCAGGACTTTCCATAAAAGCCTCCAAAAAAAGGTCCTAGCACAAGTAGGACCTGATGAGATTTTAGGCTTGCTTAAGCTCTAAAATTAAAGCCTCGACCTCGGCATCGGAGATGTCAGAAAAGACGGTGGCTTTACCGATATGCTCAGGGAGCACATAGCGAATTACGCCCTGACGAACCTTTTTATCATGACGCATAAAGTGGATAAAATCCTTAGATGTCATCTTAGCAGGAATACTGATAGGAAGCTTGCATTTAGCCGTTAAAGTGACGATGCGCTCATGCTCTGCTTTAGAAATTAAGCCGCGCTTTAAAGCTAAAGCTGAGGCTATGACCATACCTAAACCTACAGCCTCACCGTGAAGCCAGGTACCAAAGCCTAAGAAAGCCTCGATAGCATGAGCAAAGGTATGACCGAAGTTTAAAATAGCTCTAAGACCATGCTCTTGCTCATCTTGTGCCACAACCTGAGCTTTAATCTCACAGCAGCGCTTCACTACATGAGTGATGGTTGCAGCATCATGTAAGAAGACCTTAGGGGAATTTTCCTCTAAAAAGACAAAGAAGTCCTGATCATAGATAATGCCGGTCTTCACTACCTCGCCCATACCGGCGGTAATCTCACGCAGAGGTAAGGACTTTAAGAAATTGATATCGATGATCACAGCCTTAGGTTGATAAAAGGCACCGATCATATTCTTGCCTAAAGGATGATTGAAGGCAGTCTTACCGCCTACTGAAGAATCCACCATCGACAATAAGGTGGTAGGCATCTGTACAAAGGGAATACCGCGCTGATAGCAAGCTGCAGCGAAACCGGCCATATCACCGACTACACCACCGCCTAAAGCGACGATCGCACCATCACGGCCAAAGCCATCCTCAAGCAGGGTAGTTAAAATCTGCATCCAGGACTCGACGGTCTTATAACATTCACCATCTTTTAAAATGCAAGATGCAACCTTAAAGTTTTGTGCCTCTAATGAAGCTTTGACCTTATCTAAATATAAAGGAGCAATAGTGTCATTAGTGACGATTAACAGATCTTTTTGCTTCTTTAAAGCCGCTCTGACTAAAGAACCCCACTCTAAATCAGCACCGATATGGATGGGGTAGGAACGCTCTTCTAAGCCTACTTGTATGCTTTGCATTTTAATTCCTCGATTTTTTTCTGGATAACTTCTACACATTCACGCACGCTCATCTCGGCACTATTGACGGTAATATCAGCCACCTTTTCAAATAAAGGCTGTCTAAAGGCAAAGATATCCATAAGGCGTTTGCGGCGATCCTCAGCATAGATCATAGGCCGACCATTGTCATGGAGAGTACGCTGATATTGAGTCTCAACATCGGCAAAAAGATAAACCACTAAGCCATGTTCTTTTAAAAGCTCGATATTCTCAGGCGTTACGACAATACCGCCACCGGTAGCAATCACCGCTTCATAGGCCAAAGAGCGCTTTAAAGCCGCTGTTTCCTGTTGTCTAAAAGCAGCTTCTCCCTCTTCTTTGAAGATCTCCGGAATCGATTTACCGGTAAAAGCAACAATTTCCTCATCGAGATCTAAAAAAGGACGCGAGCTTAATAAGGCTAAGGCTTTACCTATGGTGGTCTTACCACACCCCATAGGACCGACTAAAAAAATACGCTCAGGATGCGCAAATGACATAAAAATTTCCCAAAAATAATACTGTGCAATTATTGTAGCCTATATAAAGCTAAAGCCTCAGGCTTTGCTCACTTAAATCATAGCTAAGTGTATCAAAAATGTGAAAAAAGCCGGCAGACTTTGGACTTTGCCTCATTTTAGACATTAAAAAAGGCCCCCGCAGGAGCCTTTTGTTGTTTATAGTTTTTTATAGCGTCTTAGCGCATGATTACATCATACCGCCCATGCCGCCCATGCCACCCATAGGAGCAGCCGGAGCATCGCCTTCCTTCTTAGGAGCATCGGCGATCATGCACTCGGTGGTCAGCATTAAACCAGCGATGGAAGCGGCGTACTGTAAGGCAGAACGGGTAACCTTGGTCGGATCTAAAATACCCATCTCGATCATATCGCCATACTGCTCAGTAGCGGCGTTATAACCATAATTGCCTTCCTTAGAACGAACCTCGTTAGCAACGACAGCAGCTTCCTGACCGGCGTTAGTAACGATCTGACGTAAAGGAGCCTCCATAGCGGCTAAAGCAACCTTAATACCAACGTCCTGATCCTGATTGTCGCCCTTTAAGCCAGCGATGATCTTAGCTACGCGAACTAAGGCAACACCACCACCTGGGACCACACCCTCTTCAACAGCTGCGCGAGTTGCGTGCATAGCATCCTCAACACGAGCCTTCTTTTCCTTCATGGCAACTTCAGTAGCAGCACCAACCTTGATAACAGCAACACCGCCAGCTAACTTAGCGACACGCTCTTGAAGCTTCTCACGGTCGTACTCAGAGGTGGACTCTTCGATCTGCTTTCTGATCTGAGCTACACGCTCCTTAATGGCCTCAGCGTCACCAGCACCGTCGATGATGGTGGTGTTATCCTTATTGATAACAACGCGCTTAGCAATACCTAAGTCATCTAAGGTGGCCTTGTCTAATTCCATACCTAACTCAGAAGAGATGACAGTACCGCCAGTTAAGATAGCGATATCCTGTAACATGGCCTTACGACGATCACCAAAGCCCGGAGCCTTAACAGCAGCAACCTTAACGACACCACGCATATTGTTAACAACTAAGGTGGCTAAAGCCTCAGACTCAACGTCCTCAGCGATGATGAGTAAGGACTTACCCTGCTTAGCAACATTCTCTAAGATGGTGACGAGATCACGGATATTAGCGATCTTCTTGTCGCATAAGAGGATGTACGGATTGTCTAACTCAACAGTGCCAGTATCCGGCTTGTTCATGAAGTAAGGAGATAAGAAGCCGCGATCGAACTGCATACCTTCAACTAAGTCGAGCTGATCCTCTAAGCCCTGGCCGTCCTCAACAGTGATAACACCATCACGACCAACATTCTCCATAGCATCGGCAATTAAATTACCAACGCTAGCGTCAGAGTTTGCAGAAATGGTACCAACCTGAGCGATGGACTTCTTGTCCTCGCACTTGGTGGATAACTTCTTTAACTCCTCAACAGCAGCCTCAACAGCCTTGTCGATACCGCGCTTTAAATCCATAGGATTCATGCCAGCGGCGATGGACTTTAAGCCCTCGTTGACAATAGCCTGAGCTAAAACAGTAGCGGTAGTGGTACCGTCACCGGCAGCATCATTGGCCTTAGAAGCAACTTCCTTAACCATCTGAGCGCCCATGTTCTCGAACTTACCCTCAAGCTCGATCTCTTTTGCAACAGTTACACCATCTTTAGTGATGAGCGGAGCACCGTAGCTCTTGTCTAAAACAACGTTACGACCCTTAGGACCTAAGGTTACCTTAACGGCGTTAGCTAAAATGTTTACGCCTTCGAGCATCTGAATACGGGCTTCGTTACCGAAAAATACCTGCTTTGCGGACATTTTTAAAATACTTCCTTAAATAAAAAAATCGGTGTGAGAATATTAGGCTTCAACAGCAAAAATATCAGTCTCAGAAAGGATGATGACATCCTCGCCATCTAACTTAACTTTCTTAGCGCCGTAGCCTTCATTGAAAATAACGGTATCACCCTCTTTGACGCTCATCGGGGCAAAGGAACCGTTCTCTAACATACGGCCCTGACCTACAGCGATAACCTTAGCACGGCTGGACTTCTCAGCAGCGTTACCTAAGATAATGCCACCAATAGACTTCTGCTCTTCCTCAATGGGTTTGACGATAACGCGATCATACAAAGGAACTAATTTCATTTGTGTCTCCACGGTTTTATTTTTCTAACCGCTATTCTTCTCATGCAATCGGCATAGGGCCCGATTAGCGCCCCGTCAATACCGCCTCTTGTAGGCGCTATGACAAAAATGATTTTTAACAAAATAGTAAATGGGGGCGCTTTTTATGGTTTCAAGGCTTTTTATATAAATTTTTTTAAATTTAATTTCTTTATATTTCAAATAAATAAAAAAAGATCCGCAAAAAAAGGCTCTTTTTTTTAAAAATTTTTTGAAATTTTTAAGTATTTTGCTTCACTGTAAGCTTAGCTTTGACGGTAATCAGCATGCCAAAGACTATGATAAGACCACCTAAAATCTGTCCTAAATTGATGCTCTCATCTAAAAGTGTCACACCGATGACAGCTCCGGCTAAAGGAACTAGATAGACAAAAGAGCCTGCTTTAGTGGCACCAACATGCGTTACTGCATAATTCCAAGCCACAAAGGCAAAGACCCCTGAGGCTAAGACTAAATAGACAAAGGAAATCCACGAACTCATACTTAAGTTCTGACAGTAAAGCTGTCCGCTAAGACCGCCTACAAGCAGACAGAATAAACCGCCGATTATCCCCGTCCACGCCGTAGCTTGTACCGCACTCACCTCACGGCTAAGTTTCCAGCTCACAATGACATAAGCTGACCACATTGCCTCACAGATAACTACGAGGATATCGCCATAATTGAAATTGAGCGCTAACAGCACCTCTAGTGAGCCTTGCGACACAATACAGACCGCACCCATACAGGAGATGACAATACCTAACCAACCAATAGCGCTCAGACGCTCACCAATAAATAAAAAAGCGAGAATAGTGGTGACCGTAGGGCCGATACTTTCAATGAGAGCAGTATTCGTCGCAGTAGTAATAGTGAGAGCGATAAAAAGCAAAATATTGTGTAAGCCAATGCCAAATAAGGCCATGAAGGCTAAAACAATGAGATCATGCCTACTGACCTTAAAAGCCTTTTTGCCCTTAACTAAATACAACCACGCAAAAAGTATGATACCCACGAGTAAAAAGCGCATGCCCGTAATTAAAAAGGGCGAGGCTTCCTGTACGAGAGTTCTACCGCTAGCGGGAGTACCACCCCAGACAAAACACACTAAAACTAACAATAAATAATACCCCACAAGCTTATGGGGCTTATGGGGTGCTTGAGCGTGGATCTGAAGCTTAGAACTATTGATTATTTTGCTATGATTCTGAGTCATCCTTCTCTACCTTGCCATCGATAACACGCCCCTGTTTTTGCGGCTCATCAGGCTTTTGAGTATAAGAATAATAGCTTTCGTGATAGCTAAAATTATTAGGATGCTTGTGCGCATAGGACTTACCGATAAAGTTCTGCAAAGGCGGTAAAAGCAATAATAAGGCCAGAATATCGGAGATGAAACCTGGGAAAATAAAGAGAAAGCCTGCAAGCGGAATCCAAAAGATGGATAAATCTAAGCGCTGCTGTTCACGAATTTGATTGACAATTTGCGCAAAACGCATCTTCACGAGGAAAGATCCAATCACCATGGCCACAAACATAATGGTAATGGTAGTCAAAGCACCTAAAGCTGAGCCTACCTGAATTAACACAATTAACTCTAAAATAAAGAGTACGAATAAGGCCAGAAAGATGTTCTTCATGAAAACTCCATAAATTCAGCTTAAATACAGTGCCTAAAGCGTCATTGTGACATAGTCAGCGCCATTTTAGGGATGGTTAACAATAAATTTTATTAAGCAAAGCATAAAAATATTTTTTGCATATTTTAAAAGCGCTTAGAACTTTTATTCTATCTGTTATACTACACATAAATTATTGATATGTTCAGCAGAGACTATTGTTTAACTAAATAATTAAATTCTAAAAAAACGTCTCATCAGGTTAGTTTATGCTTAAAAAGCCCCTATTTATTCTCGCCCTCATAAATCTCAATGTGCCCTATGTCGCTTATGCCCAATCGGAGATGGAGGCGCTCTTTAACATCCCTATAGAGTCACAGCAAACTCTGCCTTATAAAGCCTATTCCTATGTTAAGGATGATTGCGCTTTCTTTGAATTTACTATCGATAAGGGGGCATGGATCTATGCCGATAGCCTTAAGGTTACAGGTACAGGCTTTAACTATAATCTAAGCTTTAATAAAAAAAGTGAGCCTCATAGCGATGCTCTAGGTACACGCGAGGTCTTTTATGACAATTTACAAGTCAAAGTAGAAATTTTACAGGCCCAAGCTGATGCGCTTTTAACTCTAAGCTATCAAGGCTGTGACGCTCAGGGCATTTGCTATCCTCAAAGTGAAAGTTCCGTAACCCTTCCTCAAATCGAGAGCACCGCTCAAAGTCTCACTGATACCCCTAAGTCTGAAGAGAATAATACCTTTGGCTTTAATATCGATGATAATGTGCTCTTAGCTTTGCTTATAAGCTTTCTTTTAGGCATAGGTCTTGATCTAACTCCCTGTGTCTTACCGATGTTAGCTATATTCTCAGCTATGATCACAGGCTCTAAAAGTCACAGTTTAAAAGACTCTTTAATTTTAAATTTAAGCTATGTTGTAGGTTTAGCTCTCACCTATACAGTCATAGGCTTTATCTTTGCTAACTTTGGCCTCGCCGCACAAGGCTTGTTACAGCACCCTTTAACCTTAGCTTGCATCTCGGCTCTGTTTATTTTCTTAGCTTTAGATTGTATGGAGCTTGTCACCCTTAAGCTCCCCTCGCGCTTTAATCTCTATATTCAAAATAAAATCACCAGTTCAAAGCGCGGCTCTATCAGCTCTGCTTTAAGCTTTGGTATGCTCAGTGCCCTCTTAGCTACCCCTTGCACAAGTGCCCCCCTCGCAGGTGCCCTTTTATATGTGACCACTCAGGGCAATCTCCTCATCGGTACCTTATTATTCCTCTGCATAGGCTTAGGTATGGGCTTACCTCTAGTCCTTGTTGGTATCTTTGGACGTGGTCTTTTTAATGGTGTCGGCCGTTTTAGTAAACTTATCCGCAATCTCTTAGCAATTCCGCTATTCTTAGCCGCCTTCTATATGAGCAGTCACCTTTTAGGCGCCCTCTATCCCTATATTAAAGCCGCTACTTTAGCCCTATGTTTAGCCTATGCGCTCTTTATCAGTTTAAAAAATCTCAAAGGCGTACATAATCAAGTTAATATATTGTTAGCTATAGTAATTTTTGCCTTAGGCTTTAATTTAAGCCTCTATATGCTAAAGCCACAGGCCTCTATGCCTGAGGGCTTTATCGCCGCGCATAATCTTGAAGATCTCAAAATCTGTAAGGCTAAACGCTGTCTTTTAACCTTTAGTGCCGCTTGGTGCGCTAATTGCCACAGCTTAGATGACAAGATCTATAAAGGCCCTGACTTTAAAAGCCTGAGCGCGGACATTGTACCTATACGTATTGATGTTACCGATCAAAATGATCCTAAAATTCAAGCATTCATCAATAAGTATCACCTCATAGGTGTCCCCACCTATATTCTTACCGACAATAGCGAAAACATTATCGCTAAACACATAGGTCTTTTTGATCTAGAAACATTAAAACAAGATTTAGCTAAATAAGAATTAATTTACCGGCTGTTAAAGCCGGTAGATTTGATAAAATACGCAGTTATATTTTTATATCACGAGGTTTGATTGTGTTCATTAAGGTCGTAAAAACCGTCTTTTGGGGCGGTCTTCTGTGTGCCTCTTTAGGAGGTGCCGCTGTTAGTGCCTTTTATTACGAAACCTTAGGCTCTCTGCCTAATGTTTCTGAGCTTAAAGAAGTTTCATTTGAGACCCCCATGAAAGTCTATACAGCCGATCACAAGCTTATAGGTGAATATGGTGAAAGTAAGCGTATTCCGGTAAAACTTGCAGACGTACCGAAAAAGATGCAACAGGCCTTCTTAGCCATTGAAGATAGCCGTTTTTATGAACACTCGGGTATCGATCCTATCGGTATTTTACGTGCGGTAGTCGTCGCTATCTCTAATGCTGAGGCCTCACAAGGTGCTAGTACCATCACCCAGCAGGTAGCCCGTAATTTCTTCTTAACCCGTGAAAAGACTCTCGAGCGTAAAATCCGTGAGGTTTTCATCTCCCTGCGTATTGAGCAGGTTTTAACTAAGGATGAGATTTTAGAGCTTTATTTAAATAAAATTGCTCTAGGCCATCGCAGTTATGGTGTAGCCTCCGCCGCCCAAACCTATTATGGTAAGGATTTAAATTCATTAACTTTAGCTGAGATCGCCACTATTGCCGGTCTTCCTAAGGCCCCTTCAACTTTAAATCCGATCTCCTTCCCCGAGCGCTCCCGTGATCGCCGCCATCTCGTGCTCTTACGCATGAAGACCTTAGGCTATATTACTGAAGAGGAATTTAAAGAGGCCGATAACGCCCCTTATAAGACCTATTTCCACGGTGCCCCGCTTGAGGCTTATGCGCCCTTTATCGCTGAAAATGCTCGTCAATTTGCTTTAGAAAAGTATGGTGAAAGCGCCTATACCGATGGCATTGAAATCTATACCACCGTCAATTCTAAGACCCAAGAAGCCGCTCATTATGCCATCTTCAAGGGGGTAAATAACTACGATCGTCGTCATGGTTATCGCGGTGCTTTTAACAATATAAATAAGATCGCAGGCTTTGATGCTAGTCCCGATAAGGTGCAAGAGTTTTTACGCAAATACGATCTTTATCATTACATTAAACCGGCCTTAGTCACCAATATCGACAATACTAAAAAACAGGTCGAAATCTTCAACACTGAAGGTAAAAAGCTCTTCATTACCTGGGAGGGCTTAAAATGGGCCGCCCCCTTCCGTAATGACAGATCACAAGGTCCTAATCCGAAAAAACCTGCCGATATTCTTAAACAGGGCGATCTCATCTACTATTATGCTGATGAAAAAAAGGTATTGCAGCTAGCACAATTACCTGAAGCCGAAGGTGCTCTGGTGGCCCTAAATCCACGTGATGGTAAGGTTGAAGCTCTAGTTGGCGGTTATGACTTTGCTAAAAGTAAGTTTGACCGTACCACTCAGGCGGTGCGTCAGACGGGCTCTAATTTCAAACCCTTCTTATACTCAGCCGCGATTGCTTCAGGTATCAATATCAACTCGACTATCTACGATGAGCCCTTACGCACCTGGGATCCGGGTTCTCGCACCTGGTGGGAGCCTAAGAATACCCCTAATCGCTATGACGGCATTATGACCTTACGCGAAGGTTTAGCCCGCTCTAAGAACGTCGTCTCCATTCGTCTTATCCGTCAAGTAGGTGTACCGAATGTAGTTGAGCATGTCAAAAAATTTGGTTTTGATGTGCCGCGCTATCAACAGGTAGAATCTATGGCCTTAGGTAGTGTCGAGGCTACCCCTCTAGCCTTAGTCACAGGTTATGCCGCCTTTGCTAACGGTGGCTTTAAGGTTGAGCCTTATTACATCGACGCTATCTATAAAGACGGTCAGAAAATTTACGCCTATCAAGCTAAAGTTGCTGATCCTAAAGCACCTAATCGCGTCATCAATGCCATTCCCTTAACCTTAGATGAAAAGGTCGCTCATAACGAGCATATAGCGCCTCAGGTTTTAACCCATGAGCATGCTTATATCGTCGCTGACATGCTTAAATCTGTAATCTATGGAGGCAATGGCCTGCAGGGACCTTATTATGGAACCGGTGGTCGTGCCGCCACTACAACTAAGCGTCAGGATTTACATGGCAAGACCGGTACTACTAATGAAGTACATGATGCTTGGTTCTCAGGCTTTAATGGCAATTTAGTCGCTTCCGCTTGGATGGGTTTTGATACCGACAGAAATTTAGGTTGGTCGCGCGTCAGCCCTGAAGGTGGTGCCTATACCGCCTTGCCGATTTGGGCTGAGTTCTTCAAATTAGCTCAGGCAGGTGTTCCTAATGCTAATCTTATCCGTCCTCAGGATTTAAAAACCTGTACTAGTTCTGAAGGCGCTACTGATTTATGCCTCATTGGCGGTAGCAGTATCAGAGCCGCTAGCGATAATGACAATAACACTCAGACTCAAACTGAAATTGATACCTCCAATATCAGTGATGACAGTATCTTCTAAATAATTAAAACGGGGCTGATGGCTTTAAGCTATTAGCCCTAGCCTCACTCCCTACCCCTTAAGCTCCTCTCTATCACTAAGACTTTTTTTAAAGCCTCTTTAAAACTAAATGCTCACGCATTAAAAAAGCCCTGTGCTAGCGCACAGAGCCTTTAGAGAAGCTTCATTTAAAATGAGGCTTTTTTAATTATTTGGAAGCTTCAGAAGCCGGGGCATTTTCAGTAGTAGCCGGAGCTTCAGCGGCAGGAGCGGCTTCCTCAGCCTTAGGAGCAGCTTTGACGTTTAATAAGGTAACATCGAAGATTAAAACAGAATTAGGCTTAATGACGTCAGCAGCACCCATCTCACCATAAGCGAGATCTGAAGGGATATAGAACTCAAACTGAGCGCCCGGAGCCATTAACTGTAAACCTTCAACCCAACCTGGGATCATATTATCAAGCGGGAACTCTACACCATCTTTCTGCTCATCAAAGACCTTACCGTCAATGGTAGTGCCCTTATAGGTAACATTGATGGTATCACCAGGCTTAGGAGCCTCACCCTCGCCCTTCTTGATAATCTTGTACTGAAGACCAGAAGCAGTTACCTGCACGCCTTCTTTCTTCTTGTTTTCCTCTAAGAACTTCTGACCGGCCTCTAAGTTAGCCTGAGCCTCTTTCTTAGCCTGCTGCTCCATAGCCTCTTGAACCTTCTTATCTAAATCGCGCAGTACAGATTCAATGGACTTATTGTCTAAAGCAGTTTTCTCAGCTAAAGCATCAGCAAAACCTAATTTAATCAGCTCTGCATCAAGCTTACCTATATACTGTTCCTGAGTAGCCTGTAAGTGCTGTAAATAGGCACCAACAGAAGCACCGATAGCATAAGAAGCTTTCTTGTCAAAAGGGCTCTGCTCGGTAATAGCAGGAGCAGCCTGAGTAGTAGCCTGAGCCTGAGCCTTAGGAGCTTCTTTTTTATCGTTACATGCAGAGAGACTTACAGCGGCAGCTACAACTAAAGCTAAGGCTGATAACTTTTTAGTAATTTTATTCAAAATGTATTCTCCAAATATTCGTTACCGCCATAAAAATGTTCAAAGGCAGTAAAGTTTTGTGGAACGATATTACCATGTTCGGTAAAAATTAGTTGCTTATTTGCGGTTATTTCTCCGATCTTATGTACAGGAGTTTGAGTAATATCAACAATTTCCGCAAGTTTCTTACGCTTATCTTCTGATAAAGTGAAAAGTAACTCGTAATCTCCGCCACCTGCTAAAGCTAAATTTAAAGCCTTATCTTTATCAAGATTATGCTCTTTGAAGTATTCAGGATACGGGATAGAACTTAGTTCAAGCTTAGCCCCAAGCTTACTTTTCAAAAGAATATGGCGCAAATCGCCGACTAAACCATCGGAAATATCGATAGCACAAGTACAGATTGCAGCTAATCTACACGCAAAATCACAGCGCGATGCAGGTTTCATGCTGTGAGCATAAAGCTTATGAAAATCGTCTTTATACTCAGAAAATCTGCCATAACCTATCTCTACGGCTAAGGCCGGTAGACCTAAGGTACCGGTGACATAAATACCATCACCTACCCGAGCTCCGTCTCGACACATGGCCTGACCTTTTTTAACTAAGCCATAAGCGCTTACTGTAAAGGAGAGCTCTCCTTTGGTGGTATTACCACCGATAAGGGGTAAGCTTTTATGTTTTAAGGAAGCTTTAGCACAATCAAAAAAGCCCTGAGAGAAAGCCTCTAAAAAATCAGGTTGAGCTTCATTAAGAGTTAAAGAAAGAGTGCAGGCATAAGGAGAGGCTCCCATAGCGGCAAGATCGGAAACATTTACCGCCAGAGTTTTATAGCCTAGAAGATAAGGATCGCTGTTTTTAAAAAAATGTATGCCCTCATTGAGAGTATCGGTGGTGATCGCGAGCTCATAACCATCAGGAACGGCTAAGAGCGCACAATCATCACCAATGCCCAGGCTTACACCTTCGCCTTTATCGTGTCGGCTAAAATAACGACCGATAAGCTCAAATTCACCTAGGCTCACTTTTTAGTTTTGGCCGCGTAAATGACGGACAACCTTATCTAAAACGCCGTTGACAAACTTATGGCTGTCTTTTTCGGCAAAGGACTTAGCTAACATGATGGCCTCGTTGATGACCACGCGGAACGGAACTTCCTGACGGAACATCAACTCAAAGGTACCTACACGTAAAACAGCCTTATCTACCTCGTCTAAGTCATCTAAAGGACGGCTTAAATACGGGGCAAAAGTCTCATCGATCTGAGATACATTAGTAATGACACCGGCGATGAGATCGTGCATATAATCTAAATCAGCGCCCTGAATTGGCTGATCCTCACGGAACTGACGCTCAATTTCAGCAGGGTTATCACCGGTCATCTGCCACTGATACACAGCCTGCAGGGCAAAATGACGGGCTTTGTGACGCATAGCCGGAGTGGCGGCGCCTTCGGTTTGATCGATCATGAAATATCCTTTAGATCTGCTTAATTACGTTAACCATTTCCAGAGCAGAAGCGGCAGCCTCAGCTCCCTTATTACCCATCTTAGAACCAGCACGCTGTACGGCCTGATCTAAGTTATCGGTGGTTAAAACACCATTAGCAATCGGCACACCCGTGATTAAGGTAACCTGAGTTAAGCCCTTAGCACACTCGTTAGCAACTACCTCAAAGTGATAGGTATTACCACGAATGACACAGCCTAAAGCGATGATGGCATCATAGTTACCGCTTTGAGCAAGCTTTTCGCAAACTAAAGGGATCTCGATGGCACCAGGAACGTGAACTAAGGTGATATTCTCCTCAGCAACCTCACCTTCGCGCTTTAATACATCTAAAGCACCGTCAACTAAACGCTCGCAGATAAAGCTGTTAAAACGAGAAACAACGATGGCAAAACGGCCTTCGCGACAGGGCAATACACCTTCAATCTTATTTATAGACATGAATCACTCCAAAAAAAATAAATTCTTAGAAAAAGCCGTTTTCCATCAGGGTCTGCATAGTCAGCTCCCCGTGGTTATCTTTAGCTTGAATCAGGCGCTCTAAATAACGCGCTAATACATCGGCCTCTAAATTAACCTCTTCACCTTCTTTAAAAGAGGCAAAGCTGACCTCTTTTTGCGTATGCGGAATCAAGGTCAATCTAAATACATCCTTGTGGATATCATTTACCGTCAGGGAAATGCCATCAACGGTAATTGAGCCTTTAGGGGCAATATAACGTAGCATATCAGAAGGGGCTCTGACTTTGACATCAAGCGCATCATCAAGTTTATCAATTGAAATGATAGTGCCAATGCCATCGACATGTCCCTGCACAATATGACCACCTAAATGCGTAGACGGCGTACAGGCTAACTCTAAATTTAATAAACGGCCACGACGATAATTCTTAAAGGCGGTACATTTTACGGTTTCAGCTGAAACATCAGCCTCAAAGGTAGTGCCATTGAGAGCGGTAGCGGTAAGACAGACACCATTGCAGGCAATAGAATCGCCAAGCTTGACTCTAGCTAAAAGGTCAAACTCCACTTTAGTCTCAATGCTGATATGAAAACCGCGGCCACGTGGCTCTAGGGAATTGAGCGTACCGGTACTTTCAACAATGCCTGTAAACATCAATACTCCTTAATAAGTCCATGGATTAGTACATCATCGCCACATTTTTTAGTCTTCACGATTTTATACTTAAGACAATCATCTAAAGCTAAAGGCTCTTCAAGTCTTAAAGCATCGCGGGAGCTCTTTCCTAAAAGTTTAGGGGCAATAAAGAAATAGAATTCATCGACAAGATCGGCTTTCACAAAAGCAGAGCTTAAAAGGCTACCGGCCTCGACGAAAACATGACGATAATCCTTTTGACCTAAATATTCTAAAACCTTACGCAAATTGACGTGTCCGTCTTGATCACAGCTTAGATAGAGCTTAGTGACATGCTCATCGACAATTTCCTCACGGCATTCGTCAGTAGTAGCTCCCACTACCCATAAAACCTGACCTTTAGAGAAAATCTGGAAGTGCTCAGGTACAAGCCTTGCATGAGAATCTAAGATCACCTTTAAAGGTTGCCGTAATTCCTCACGGGGCAAAACCTTACGGGTCTTTTTCGGAAGCTCATCATAGCGTACATTCAAAAGCGGATTGTCGGAGATAACTGTGCCTGAGCCTGTGATAATAACATCACACAGAGCGCGCAACTTTTGCACCTGCGCGCGGCTCTTTTGACAGGTAATCCATTTGCTCTGACCGTTAGCAAGCGCCGTCTTAGCATCGGTACTCATACCGATCTTTAAGCTTACATACGGGAGCTTTTGCGTAATCGCCTTCATAAAAGCACGATTTAAAAAACGTGCCTTATCGTCACATAAGGGATAGCACACCTCAATTGAGGCCTGCTTTAAAATCTCAATGCCACGTCCGTGAACCTGTGGATTAGGATCTCCTGTGGCAATCACACAGCGGCTAATACCGGCTTCAACTAAGCGTTTAGCACAAGGTGGCGTTCTACCATAATGCGAGCATGGCTCTAAGGTGACATAACAAGTCGCGCCCTTAACATCATTTTTAGCATCGTTTAATGCCATAATTTCTGCATGGGGCTGACCTGCCTTGTGATGATAGCCGCGACCGATAATTTTACCGCCACGTACAAAAACACAACCTACCGCCGGGTTGGGGTAGGTTGTATACAGACCGCAACGGGCGAGGGACAAAGCCTCGCCCATGTAGAGTCTGTCTTGCTTTGAAAATTTATTTTCGAGCATTTAGTCTTGATAAACAGGGAACTTAGCGCACAGAGCCTGAACACGCTCACGGCACTTTAAGATTACCTCGTCGTTCTGATAATTATCCAGAACGTCACAGATAATATTAGCTAACTCGATGATCTCAGGCTCCTTAAAGCCACGACGAGTGCAAGCTGGAGTACCGATACGTAAGCCAGAGGTTACAAACGGAGAACGAGTCTCACCTGGAACTGTGTTCTTATTAACAGTGATGAAAGCCTTACCTAAAGCAGCCTCAGCATCCTTACCGGTCATCTCTAAACCGATGAAGTCCATTAAGAAGAGGTGATTGTGGGTGCCACCGGAGACAACCTTGTAACCACGCTTCATAACTTCCTCAGCCATGAGCTTAGCGTTCTTGACGACCTGAGTCTGATATTCCTTATACCAAGGCTCCATAGCCTCCTTAAAGACAATGGCCTTAGCGGCAATGATGTGCATTAAAGGACCGCCCTGAGATCCCGGGAAGATAGCAGAATTTAACTTCTTATAGATAGTCTCATCGTGGCAGTTAGAGAGAATGAAGCCAGAACGCGGGCCACCTAAGGACTTGTGGGTGGTGGAGGTTACAACGTGGGCATAATCGATAGGGCTAGGATAGACACCAGCGGCAATTAAACCGGCAACGTGAGCCATATCAACCATGAGGTAAGCACCGACGCTATCGGCGATCTCACGCATCTTCTTCCAGTCAACGATGCCAGAGAAGGCAGAGAAACCGGCGATGATCATCTTTGGCTGGCATTCCTGAGCCTGCTTTAAGATGGAATCATAATCAAGCTCACCTTGCTCATTAACCTCATAACCAACAGCGTGATAGAACTTACCGGAGAAGCTTACCGGGCAACCGTGAGTTAAGTGACCACCGGAGGCTAAGGATAAGCCCATAACAGTGTCACCGGGCTTGCATAAAGCCTGATATACAGCAGCATTAGCCTGAGAACCGGCATGCGGCTGAACATTTGCGTATTCGCAGTTGAAGAGCTTGCAGGCACGGTCAATTGCTAATTGCTCAACCATGTCAACATACTCGCAACCACCATAATAACGCTTGTGAGGGTAACCCTCGGCGTATTTGTTAGTTAACTGAGAGCCCTGAGCCTCCATGACGCACTTAGAGGCATAGTTTTCAGAAGCGATCAATTCGATATGATCTTCCTGACGTTGATTTTCAGCAGAAATTGCAGACCACAGTTCAGTATCGTATTCGGCAATGGACTTAGCTTTGTTAATGAAGCTCATTGAAGTATTCCTCGGTAAGCCTAAGGACCTGCTTTTGCAGATCCAAGTTAAAATTCACGGTTATTTTAGCATTTTTTGTAGTGTACTTCTCATATTTACATATTTTCCCTAATAAATGCCTAAAGACTGCCTAAAATCGAAATGGCTGACTTACCGGCCGCTCATCGGTAGCTTTAGGCTCTAAATTAGATATTTTGTGCGTAGAATCACTACAAATATAAGAATTTAAAAATAAAAAAAGCGCATAAGAATGCATAAAATCACCATTTTTTTACAGATTTTTTGATGTTTTTCAGTAAAAATAAGCATTGAAATAAAAAAAAAGGTAAAATAGGAAAATCCATTCTTTTCGGAGTCTGATTTTGAAAAAATATTCGATTCTCGTCATCAATGGCCCTAATCTTAACCTTTTAGGTACTCGTGAACCGCAGATTTACGGCTCTGAAACTCTAAAGGACCTTGATGAGCGTTTGGACCGTGTAGCTGAGGAACTTGACGTCAGTTTGGAGCATTTCCAATCAAACCATGAGGGTGCTATCGTGGATAAAATCCAAGCAGCACGCCAACAGGTTGACTTCATTTTACTCAACGCCGGAGCCTATACTCATACTAGTGTGGCCATCCGTGATGCCCTAGCCGGTATTGATATTCCATTCTTTGAAATTCATATTTCAAACGTGCATCGTCGTGAGGAATTTAGACATCATTCGTATCTCAGCGATATCGCCGTAGGCGTCATCGTTGGCTTTGGTCTTGACGGTTATGAATTCGCCCTCAGAGGCGCCGTTAACAAGCTCAATGCGCACAAGTTATAAACTCTAAATAATAAAGTAGGAAAGTTTCCATGCAAATTGACATTCATAAGATCGCAAAACTTATCGAAATCGTTTCTAAGTCGGACATCTCCGAAATCAATTTAAAGCAAGGCGAAGAGGAGCTTAAGATCTCTCGCACTGCCCCGGCAACTGTTGCAGTTCCGACTGCAACTGTCATCTCTGCCGCCCCAGCCCCAGTCGCAGCCCCGGTTGCCGCCCCAGCTCCGGTCGCAGCCCCGGCAGCAACTGCTGAAGCTACCCCGGATAAGGCTAAGCTTATGACCTCTCCTATGGTTGGAACCTTCTACCGCTCTGCCTCCCCGACTGCCGATCCTTTCGTTGAGGTTGGTCAGACTGTTAAGGAAGGCGATACCTTATGCATCATCGAAGCTATGAAGATGATGAATCAGATCCAAGCTGACCGTGCTGGTACCATCAAGAAGGTATTAGTTGAAAACGGTTCCACTGTTGAGTTTGATCAGCCGCTCTTTGAGTTTGAATAATTAAAGGATTTTTTCCATGAAATTTGAAAAAGTTCTTATTGCCAACCGCGGCGAAATCGCTCTGCGTATTCTCCGCGCTTGCCGTCAGTTAGGACTTAAGACCGTCGCTGTGCACTCCACAGCCGATCGCGATCTTATGCACGTTAAATTAGCTGACGAGACCGTCTGCATTGGACCTGCAGCGCCAAAGGATTCTTATTTAAATATTCCTTCTATTATCGCTGCAGCTGAATCTACTGGTGCTAGCGCCATCCATCCTGGTTATGGCTTCTTATCTGAGAATGCTGACTTTGCTGAGATGGTTGAGAAATCCGGCTTTATCTTCATCGGCCCGACTGCCGATACCATTCGTCTTATGGGTGATAAGGTCTCCGCTAAAAAAGCCATGCAAAGAGCTGGTGTTCCCTGCGTTCCAGGTTCTGCCGGCACTTTGAGCGATAACTTTGAAGAAAACCGTAAATTAGCCGCTGATATCGGCTACCCTATCATCATCAAAGCCGCCGGTGGCGGTGGTGGTCGTGGTATGCGCGTAGTCAGATCTGAAGCTGAACTTGAAAATGCCATCGCTTTAACTAAGCGTGAGGCTGACATGTTCTTCAATAACCCGGCAGTCTATATGGAAAAGTTCTTAGAGAACCCGCGCCATGTAGAATTCCAGGTTTTATCTGACGGTCAGGGCCATGCTGTTTATTTAGGAGAGCGTGATTGCTCCATGCAACGTCGCAATCAGAAGGTTTTAGAAGAGGCTCCGGCTCCTTTTATTACCCCCGAGCAGCGTAAGGCTATCGGTGAGCGCTGTGCTCAGGCTTGTATCGACATCGGCTATCGCGGTGCTGGTACTTTTGAGTTCTTATATGAAAACGGCGCCTTCTACTTCATCGAGATGAATACCCGTGTTCAGGTAGAGCATCCGGTTACCGAAATGATTACCGGTATCGATATCGTCCGCGAGATGATCGCTGTTTCTGCCGGTATTCCTTTATCTATCGATCAAAGTCAGGTCAAGATCAAAGGCCACGCCTTTGAGTGCCGTATCAACGCCGAAAACCCGCAGACCTTCTTACCATCCCCAGGTGAAATTAAGTGGTTACACGTACCCGGTGGTCCGGGTGTCCGTTGGGATAGCCATGTTTATCAGGGCTATCGTGTACCGCCTTATTATGATTCTCTTATCGGTAAGCTCATCGTTCACGATGACGACCGCGAATTAGCGCGTCTGCGTGCCTTAGAGGCCTTAGATGAACTCATCGTTGAGGGTATTCAGACTAATATCCCGCTCCATAAGGATTTATTAACCGATCCTGAAGAGATTAAGGGTGGCGTCAGCATCCATTACCTCGAGCACAAGCTCGCCGGCGATCTCGAGGCTAAAGAAGAAAAGAAATAAGACTAAATTGACTTAGTCACAAAAGCCTCCACTATGGAGGCTTTTTAGTTAATGGCGCGGATGCGCTTTAGCATAAACTTCATGAATACGCGCTGTCGCTACGTGAGTATAGATCTGTGTCGTCGTCAAACTTGAATGCCCTAAAAGCATCTGTACGGTACGCAGATCGGCATCATGATTTAAAAGATGCGTAGCAAAAGCATGCCTGAAAGTATGTGGCGAGATATCCTCACGAATACCTAAAGCCTTAGCATAAACCTTAATGCGATACCAAAAGGCTACCCGCGTCAGTCCCTGTACCCCCTTTCCCGATAAAAAGACAAATTTACAGCTTTGCTTAGGATCGCGTGAAGCTCTCTTATCGCAAATATAGGTTGCTAGCCAATAACAAGCATTTTGTCCTAGGGGCACTAAACGATCTTTTCCACCCTTACCATGCACAATCACAAAGCCATCGATAAGATTGAGGTTTTCAAAAGTTAAATTGACAAGCTCACTTACACGTAGTCCCGTAGCATAGAGGGTCTCGAGCATGGCCTTATCGCGCATACCAGTATGATTACTGATATCCGGAGCTTCTAAAAAAGCATCGACACAAGACTCCGACATCGACGCTGGGAGATGACGCAAGATCTTAGGATTTTCGATCTGTAAGGTGGGATCTGTATCGATGAGCTTTTCTAAAAGTAAAAAATTGCAAAAGCATCTTAAAGAACAGAGAAAACGCGCCGCTGAACTAGCTTCATTGTCATCGCCATCGCGCAGATAGTGTTCAATATCTAAAGAAGTAAAAGGATCTTCAATTTCACAACGCTCTAAATAATTATAAAACATCGTGATATCAGAGACATAAGCACGGATACTTAATTGAGCTAAGCCCTTTTCTAATAAAAGATAATCAGAAAAGAGCTTTAAGATACGTTCATGATTTGTGTTCATGACTATTTAGATAAAGAGGCGGTAATCTCAGATAATAAAGGCTTAATCGCGCTTTGCTTCTCTAAAGTGACCGTAGCATAAAAACCGTCGCTCTTTTTTAAGAGACAAAAGCGATAGACGCCATCTTTTTCAGGATAAAAGCGTAAATCTTCAAAATGAGAATTAGGATTGAGCTTTTGTGGCGCTGCATGCAGACGTAAAGCTCCAGGTGGATTTAAATAACCAAAATTCTGGCCCTGTGACCAACTAGCGTCGGCAAATTTGAATTTATATGGGGACCAATCAGAGCGTAATGTCGCTTGTGTACATAAACCGTCGGCGCTCTCGCGCAGTCTATAGGTTTCAGAGACTGCATAATCATTCATCTCACCGCGCAGATATAAAGCGTTAACACTTTCAATTTTTAAGTTCTCTTCATTTTCATTTGCAGAACAAGCACTTAAAACAACGGCCGCAACCGCGGCTACAAGGGCGATAGTTTTCAATTTTTTATTCCAAAAGAGTTTTTGTTAAATTTTAGCGTATTTTTTAATTTTATGTGCTGATAATTTGTCTATTATAGACAATAGTAATAATAAAAAAAGCATAGGGGATTTTTTATGACAAAAGCGTTAAGAATTGGCCTTACAGGAGGTATTGCCTGTGGCAAAACTGTAATATCCGATACCTTTAAGGAGCTTGGAGTACCAATTATCGACACTGATGTCATCTCCCGTGAAGTAGTCATGCCTACAATGCCGGCCTTAAATCAATTAAAAGCGGCCTTTGGTGAAGAAATCATCACCGCCACAGGTGAGCTTGATCGCCGCGCCTTAAGGCTTTTAGTCTTTAGCGATAAAAGTGGCGCTAAACTCAAAATTCTCAATGACATTATGCATCCGGCTATCATCGGCCGCTTACAAGAGCTCTATTTACAGCAAAGCTATCCCTATGTAGTTTTTGTGGTACCGCTTTTATTTGAACATAAGCTTGAATATCTATGCGATCGCATCTTAGTATGCGATGCTAAAGAAGAAGTACAGTTAGAGCGTCTCACAGTACGCGATAAAATTGACCTCAATACCGCGAAAGCTATGCTCAAAAGTCAGGTTTCTCGCGCCGAGCGTCGTCAAAAGGCTCATGATTTAATTGAATCCGATCTACTGACAATAGAGAAAATGCGTCAGTCCGTGGTAAAATTACATGAAAAATATCTCTATTTGGCCAAACAGAGTTAACCACCTAACGTCATGTATAATTTCGATTTTCCCCTCAGCCCTAAAGCTCGAACCTATCTTAAGTTTGAGCAGATCTTTAAGCGTGTTGAGGAGTGCCGCGATCTAAATTCAGACCCACAGGTAATGTATCTAATGCATTCCATTGTGGACTTTTTGGATCTAGTCGATGGCGCTAGCTCCATTAAAATTGAGCTTTTAAAAGATTTAGACCGTTGCGATTCTAAGCTCTTGCAGTGGCAGAAGCATCCTGATTGCGATACTGAGGCTATTATCAATCTCAGAGAACAGATTAAAGTTGCAAGATTAGAGCTTGATAAATTCACCCGCCAGCGTACCGTCTTAAAGGACGATCCGATCATTGAAAGCATCAAACCACGCTTCTTTACTCCTAGCGGTATCAACTGCTTTGATACGCCTTTATTTGAATTTTGGCTTAGACAAAATATCGAAGAAAAGCTCACTTGTGTCCAAAAATGGTTGCATGAACTCGATTGCTTGCGCATTCCGATTTTAACTGTGCTCTATCTATGGCGTATCTGTGCTGATTATCAAGACCGTACCGCTAAATGTGGCTTTTTACAAGAAAGTGCCGACAATTGCGATATTATCAGTGTGCAATATGCCGATGATATTCAGGGCTACCCTTTAGTTTCAGGTTTTCAATCACGCTTTAATGTCCGCTTCTTACCCTATAAAAAGGGTGCACAAGTAGGTGACATTGACTTTAAAATTGCCTTAATAAAGAGTAATTTACAATGAGTCTAAAAGATTTATTACCGCAGGGAACCTTCGATGAAATCACCGAAGGCTTGCCTAAGGAGACACAAACTATCGAGTGCCGCTGTCCGCAATGCGGCAAAGTTATGGTCTATGATGTAAAAAATCCTTTTAGACCCTTTTGCTCTGAAAAATGCAAGCTTTTAGATCTCGGTGCTTGGGCCTCTGAAGAGCGCGTCATTAAAGGCCGTCCGGTTAATGAAGACGAAGACGCTGAACTGCTTGACGATCCGACTTTACCCAAACGCCATATACCAGAGAATTAAAAATTAGGAATAAGCCTTGATGATCACAAGGAAACATTTTTATCCGGCCGTTTTAGCTTCGGCTATTGTGGCTAGCTTCTACGTAAAAGCTGGCGCCTGTGCGACCACAGCTGATGGTGAAACTCTCAATATCACCACCACTACAGTCAACAACAGCTCCGAGCAACGCTTAGCTAAGACTGAAGGCTTTAGCACTAAGCTTGTAAATATCATGGAAGCTCAGGGCTCAAAGCTGTATTTAAAAAATCGCCATCTAGCTGACAGCTCGACCTTTCCTTATCGTTTATTATCTATACAGAAAAATAATCAATGGCGCAGTGCCCCCAATCACGGCATCAGCCTTGATGATTTAGGCTGTTATTATGGAGTGCCCTCATATCAAACCCCGACTAAGTTTGATTATAATTCCACCCCGATCACCGTCGAAAGTGATAAAGTCATCGGCGACTTAGAAAAACTCAATGATGATCTTATCTATAGTGGCAATGTCGTCATCACTCAGGCCGATCAGGTCATCACTACCGATAAGGCTCAATATACTGGTAAAAATAGCGATATTAACCTCTCTGGTAATACCGTACTACATAATCCTGAATACACCGTCACCACTAAGGAGCCGGTGCAATCAAATCTGACCTCACAGACTATCAAATTTACCAATACTAGCATTCAGATGAATGGTTCCTACATTCGTGCTGAGGCTAAAGAGCATGTGATCGATCAAAAAGAAAACAGCAATGTCTTTAAAGACGCGCTCTTAACCTCTTGCCCCATCGACGATAGCTCTTGGAAATTTAGTTCCACTGAGGTGTCTATCGATCAAGATGAGGCCTTTGGTGAATTTTGGAATGGCGTTTTATGGGTAGGTCCGGTTCCGATTTATTATTTCCCCTACGCCCGCTTCCCTATCACCTCAGAGCGCCAAAGCGGTATTCTCTATCCTAGCTTCTCTCTAGGTTCAGATGGCCTGTCTTTAGATCTGCCGATCTATTTTAACTTAGCGCCTAATTATGACTGGACCTTTACCCCAGCTTGGGAAGGTGAGCATAAATGGAAATTTGATAATCAATTCCGTTATATGCCCTTTGAAAATGTCTCAGGCGAGATCAATTTCACTTATCTGCCAAGCGATCCTAGCTGGCGTGATAATAATTACGCTAATCCCTCTGGAGATAAGCGCTGGTTCTTCAATATCAAGCAGAACATGGACTTTTTAAATAAAGATCTAAATATAAGTTTAGATTATTCCCGCGTCCGTCCTTCTGATTACAATTATTTAGATGATATTGTCGATGAAAATGCCTCGGTAACTGACGATCATTTATTGCAATCTTTAGCTGCCACCTATACCCGTGAAACGGTACAGCTCAAAGCTGAAGCGCGTAAATATCAAAGCCTTATCGATCCCCGCGCTGAGGTCATCGCGCCTTTTGCGCTGATGCCACGCCTCAATGCTAATTATTCTGATACCTACGATAAATTCTTATTTGGCATCGATTCTGAAATCAGCCGCTTTGAACAAAGCGAAATTAAGAACATCGAAACTTTCCATGCAGTACGCTCCCACTTAGAGCCTTATGTTAAATACCATGTCTTCGATCAGCGTGGTACTACCCTCGATGCTGGCGCCCGCTTCTTCTATACCCATTATGATCAAAGCGACGTCAATTCTATACCCGCTTGGGATCGCAATTATTTTGGTTATGAGCAAGGCGCTACAAGCAAAAACCGTTCTCTTTATCTCTTAGAGATGCGCGGTAAGACTACCTTTGAGCGTAAGGTCATCGATATGAATCATACTCAGACCTTAGAGCCTGAGATTAAGTATCAATATATTCCTTATGAAAATCAGGATGATATTCCGCTTTACGATACTACCGATCGCTTAGATGATTTCTATACTCTATTCTCTCATCGACGTTTTACCGGTTTAGATCGTATTGCTAATCTCAATACCTTAACTGTAGGCCTAACCTCCCGTATTCTCGATGCTCATGATCGCGAGATCATGCGTCTGAGTGTCGCGCAGGCTCATAGCTTTGAGCCTAATAAGGTCAATCTTAAATATTTAAATAAAGAGGAAGAGGACGCTCGCTCTAAACTCGTCTATACCTTTGATACGCTGTTATTTGATAACCTTAAATTCCACTCTTCAGGTTCTTATGACACCAATGAAAACGAGCTTGATGCTATACGCTCTGTTCTGCGTTATGAAAACAATGGCTTCTTAGCCGGTATTTCTCATCGCTTCATCCGCGATGGCAATATCATCATTGGTTCTAGTACCCCTGAGGATTTAAATCAAATCGGCGGTGAGCTCTCGATTCCTGTGGCTAATAACATCAAATTCGATGCCGCCATGTATTACGATACTAAGCAAAACTATAATATCGATAAAAAGTTTGCCCTGCGTTATCAGGACTGCTGCTTCTCTGTAGCCTTAGTGTACGAGGATTACATGCAGATGAATTGGAATTCAGGCAAGCATGACAGCGATAAAGTCATAGGCTTACAATTTGAGCTTAAGGGCTTCTATACCATCAATGTTCATGGTATCGACAATCCGTCATCTACCAATACTCACTATATACCGTCAACAGATCCGGTTAACCTCAACCGCTAAAACAAGGAACTGTGTTATGAGATTTTCAAAATTAAGCTGTAAGCTGTCAGGCTTAGCCTTATTAGGCATGATCATTCAGGCCCCGCTTACTCTGTCTGAGGCCTATGCCGCTGAGGTCAAACTCGATAGTACTGCTGCAATCGTCAATAGCGGTATTATTTTAGAAAGTGAACTTAATGCTGAGGAAAGTCGCATTGTAAAGATTGCCTCTCAAAAAGGCGTCAAACTCGATGACATCTCCGCCCGTACTCAGGCTATGGAGAATTTAATCACCAGAACCATCTTATTACAGATTGCCGAGCAACAGGGTTTTGATCTCAATGATATGCAGGTCGATCAAGCTTTAGCTCAGACTGCTGAGCGTAATAATACCTCTGTCAAAGAGATCTTAAAGCAATTTGGCCCTAATGCCTCCGAAGCTCAACAGCGTGCTAACTTTAAAAATGAATTCATCATCAATGAATTGCGCAATTCCCGCGTCAGAAGCCGCATCCATGTCTCACAATCTGAAATCGACAATTTAGCGCAGAATATTAAAAATCAAGGCAGTGTCGAGCCGCAATATCATATAGCGCAGATCATTGTGCCTTTATCTTTAAATCCTAGTGAGAGCGAATATCGTAAATCTCAAAGCGAGGCGCGCAATCTTATCGCTAAATTGCGCTCTGGCATGAGCTTTAACGAGGCTTTAGCTAAATACCCCGCTGACGGCAATGGCGATTTAGGTTATATGCCTGAAAGTCAGATCCCGCTTCCCTTTGTTCCGGCTTTAATTAAGGCGAAAAAGGGTGATGTCATAGGTCCTTTCAGATCGCCTTCAGGTCTGCATATCCTTAAGATCTTCGATATCAATCATAATGCCATTATGCCCATCCGCACTTATGATGCCGCCCATATTCTGCTTAAGACTTCCATCATCTTCTCAGATGAAGCTGCCAAAGCACAGCTGTCACAATTACGTCAGGATATTATCTCAGGCAAGATCTCCTTCTCTGAGGCCGCTAAGCGCTACTCTCAGGATCCAGGTTCAGCCATCGAGGGCGGTAATTTAGGTTACTCAGTACCGGATAGATATGATCCAGCCTTTGCCCGTGGCATGGTGACCTTAAAGCCAGGTCAAATTTCCGAACCCGTCAAATCCTCCTTTGGTTGGCACCTTATCTACCTTAAAGACATCAAGGTCGATAATAATTCCGATGAGGCTTATCGTGATCGCGCCCGCGCCATCATCTATGAGCGTGAATTTGCCCAAGCCGCTAGAAGCTGGGAGCGTGAATTACGCGCTAGCGCCTATATTCACGTTTTAGATCCAGAGCTTTTAAGCCGTGGCATTAACTTACAACAGGATAAATAAATGATCCGTTTAGCCGTAACTCCAGGTGAAGGGGCCGGTGTCGGCCCTGAACTTATGTATCATCTAGCTCAGCGTGATTATGAGGCAAAACTCGTCTTAGTCTGCTCTAAAGAGCTTATCCGTGAACGCCTGAGCATCTTCCCTGACGGCAAGGATATTGAGCTTATCGATTATGATCCTCAGGATGAAACTCCCTCAAAAAAGGACACCTTATGCATTTTAAATGTCGATTTAAATGCCCGTGCTGTGGCCGGAGTTTTAGATAAGCGCAATGCCTCATATATTCTCAAATGCCTTGATATTGCCTCTGACAAATCCCAAGCGGGTGAATTTTTAGGCATGATTACAGGACCTATCAGTAAGGCTGTCATTGCTGACTGTGGTTTAGAGTTCACCGGACATACTGAGTATTTACAAGAGCGTACCCATACTAAAACTGTAGTCATGCTCTTAGGTTGCCGTGAGCTTAATGTCGCCTTAGTGACCACCCACCTGCCTTTGAGTGCCGTCAGTGCTGCGATCACATCTGAGCGTTTAGAGGAAATCTGTAGGGTTTTAAATCACGATCTTAAAACTAAATTTGGCTGTGCGCAGCCGAAGATCCTCGCCTGTGGTCTTAACCCGCATGCCGGTGAAAACGGCCATTTAGGCATGGAAGAGCTCACCACCATTATCCCGACCTTTGAGAAATTGCGTCAAGAAGGTATGGATATTGAAGGCCCTTTCCCGGCTGACACTATTTTCAACCACCATAATCTTGAACATGCGGATGCTTTCTTAACCATGTATCACGATCAGGGCTTACCCGTATTAAAATACATCGGCTTTGATCATGGCTATAACACCACCTTAGGTCTGCCCTATATCAGAACCTCTGTTGATCATGGTACCGCCTTGGATATTGCCGGTCGCGGCATTGCTGATCCGGGCTCTTTATATACCGCTGTCGATTTAGCCATCAAGATGGCTTTTAATAGGAGTAAATAATGGCTCTGCCCTCACCGCATATGCGGGCGCGTAAACGCTTTGGACAAAACTTCTTAGTCGATGACTATATCATCGGCCAGATTGTTGATGCCATCAACCCTAAAGTAGGTGACAATCTCATCGAGATTGGCCCAGGTCACGCCGCGCTCACCCGTCCGGTCTTAGAGCGCGCTCAAAGCTTAACTGCCATTGAGCTTGACCGCGATTTAGTCGAAATTTTAAGTCACGATCCTTTCTTAAAGGGCCTCAACCTCATTTCCGCTGACGCCCTTAAGATCGATTTTTCCACCCTGCCCGGTGCAGGTAAATTACGCGTCTTTGGTAATCTGCCTTATAACATTACCTCCCCTATTATCTTCCATCTGTTAAAGCAGCAAGGCATTATCGATATGCACTTTATGCTGCAAAAGGAAGTGGTAGAGCGTTTAGCTGCAGGTCCTGGTGGTCATGATTATGGTCGTCTGACAGTCATGACACAGTTTTACGCCGATGTCATCCCCATGCTCGTAGTACCGCCACAGGCTTTCCGGCCGGCCCCTAAGGTTACCTCAGCTGTAGTCAGACTTATTCCTAAACAGCTTTCAGAAGAAGAGCGGAGCTTAGCTGAAACCTTAAATACCATCACCACTGCCGCCTTTGGTGCTCGCCGTAAGACTCTGCGCAATGCTTTAGGTAAGATCTTCACTGAAGAGGAATTACAAAAACTCAATATCGATCCTATTGCCCGTGCTGAAAATCTGAGTGTCGCTCAATATATTGAATTGGCCAAAGCTTTAAAGAGCCGAGGTGAAAACTAATGAGCGGATCCCCTATTTTTGAGCTTTTAGAGCGCTCACAAGAGCGCTTTGCAGAGCGTCGCCTCTTAATCTGTGGCGATGTTTTAGATGAACAGTTACTAAAGCTTACCCGCTATACCCACAGCGCCACTGTGCTTGTGGATAATTTTGTTACCGCACAATCTATGGCCGCTTTATTAGCCCAGAAATTTGAGCAGCACAGCCTCTGTCAGAGTGTTGAATATAAGCATATCAAGGTTTGCTTTAGCGCCCTTGAATTAGCTACATTAGATAAATTCGACACCCTCTTAATCATCTTAGGCAAGAATAAGCAATTAACGCAAAAGCTCTTAGCTAAATTGCAAAAATTCTTAGAGATCGTGGCGCATATCTATATTGCCGGAGAAAATGCTGGCGGCGGTAAGAGTGCTAATAGCTTTTTAAAACCTACTGGCGAGTGCGTGAAACTCGATTTAGCTCGTAAGTGCACCCTCTTTATGGCTCAATACCAAAATCCTTTTGCCGATTTTGAACAAAAAGAACCTATAAATGTGGGCGCTTGTGGCGAAAAATTTAAGCTCTATCAAGATCCAGCCGTCTTCTCTCAGGGGCGTCTTGATGAAGGCACCGCTATGCTTTTATATGCTCTAAGAGAAGCGCCACTTGTCCACACGGCCTTAGATTTAGGCTGTGGTTGTGGCATTGTGGGTTTATGCCTTAAGAGCTTAGGTCATCTCCATGTCACCTCCTCCGATGTCAGCGCTCAGGCTTTATATTTAAGTCAGGAAAATGCCAAACTCAATGGCATTGACGGTATTGAGTATTTAGCCTCAGACATGCTCAAAGATCTCGGTAGCTTTGACATGATTGCAGTCAATCCGCCTTTCCATCGCGGTCTTGTTACTACTACCGCCCCGACCTTAAAGATGATTGCCGATGCGCCACAGCATCTTAATGATCAAGGTGTGATGTATTTAGTCGCTAACGGTCATTTAGGTTATGACAAATACCTAAAACAGGCCTTCAGCCACGTTGTAATCGTCAAAGAAAATCCGCGCTATAAAGTCTATAAATGCACTAAATAGCCTTGATAGAATGCATAAAAGCCAGACTTTGAGTCTGGCTTTTTCATTTATGATAAAGCGGCCTTAAAGGCCGCTATCAACTTTATTTAAGAAGACCGGCTGCATCCGGGAGATACAGAGATAAGGCCGGAACTAAGGTGACGATCACAAGCACGATGATGAGTGCTAAGAAGAACGGCAACA
>OGWZ01000424.1_pt1 | contig 48446 bp, 43 predicted proteins | sample 1576141 | NCBI WGS metagenome assembly OGWZ01 (sample SAMEA3541512, study PRJEB24748) | human gut metagenome | biome: human gut; feature: human-associated habitat; material: faeces | place: China | collected 2012
TCCCATTCTCCCAGGTTCCTGAGATAAGCAGAGAACCACATTTGAAGGAGCGCAGTGACGCGCAAATGTGTGTAGGGGCTCATGGCCGGGGGACTTCTTCTGTCTGCCTCACCGGCTATAGCATCATCTACAGCGTTGTCGTCTATCGACGTAGCACCGCTACGCCTCTTTCCTCCGCCTTGTATCTGACACCATAGCCGATGATTCCGATGCAAAGCGCCCCCGGTCGTGAGCCCTCACTTATGCCGGAATGCAGTGCCCATTCGCAGCTCCTTTTCAGAAATAAAGGGATATCGTGGTTTCGGCGAAAGCAGAGAACCGGGTCGGCAAAATGCCGGATGTTATGATGAGCACACCATAACGTCCGGCATTTTTACATATACGATTATATTTTACGCTTACACTTTTCAGGTGCAAAAGCTGGCTTGAAGCGCAGTGTAGTATTGCTCTCCCCGAATGGAATTAGCTGGTTCATAGTGCCGTGTAGCATGGCGTCCCCGTGAGGGGAAGCTGGCGCCAACGGCGTCTGAAGGGGCTTTTTATCGTTTGCGTCTCAGTATCTGAGTCCGAGGATGTGGTACGTCGGACTGGTTTCGTCCCCATGCGGATAATCGGACTGGCTTCGTTCCCATGCGGATAAACGGACTCATGAATAGGACTCACTATTGAAATAAGGCCCCTTCCCCTCGCGGGGACGGCAAAGACTCACTGTCCGTCGCACCGGCTCAACCTGCTGGCAGTTGCCTTCCCACGCACTGCGGCCTTTCACCAGCTAGCCGCTGGCCGCTGACTGCTGCCCTTCCCGGACTGCGGCTTTTTTCCTACTTCAGTGTCAGAAGGAGTGCCATTTTAAAGTTGCTGTCGGCCTGAACGGCGTGACGGCCACCGGCGGCGAATTTGATCGTTTCCCCTTTATGGATGGTCACCGGCGTACCTTCGTAGGTGATGGTGGCAGTGCCGTCCAATGCGAATACCAGTGCTTCGCCCGGTGCGGCGTGTTCCGAAAGGCCTGTGCCAGCAGCCAGGCTCATGACGACGAATTTCAATTTCGGATCGGAAATGATGTCCATGTTGATGATTTTTCCTTCCTGATAGGGAACGAGATTGGCGAGCTGGAATACTGTGCCTTCTTTGATGATGTTGTTCATAATAGATTCCTCCTGTAATGTCAATTCACTGTAAATCGTATCTGTATCGGCCTTCATGCCAATGGGAATATGCCGTGGTGTCAGGACACTTTCTCCGGCATGTAGAACCTGAAAGATGCCGTCCGGCGTATATATGGTCAGTGTCCCAGCCAGTACGTACAGCCATTTGGGATAGGCATAGCTTTCGGCACTGATGTCCGTATGGGCGGCCATAGAAAAATAGGAAAAGGTATATCCATTTTCCTGGAATTCCTGACTGGAAATGGTGCATCCAGGAACAGGTGTATTTTCCTGTGTAATAGAAAAGATTTTTCCTACCGGTTCTTTCATGGTATCACCTCTTTAGTAAATTAATTCTGTACATAGTATACGTAATTTTTTATGATTTATCCGTTGTTTTTCTAACGGGGCAGGTACAGTTTCCCGCTTACTTTTTAAGATTTGTTGACTAAAAAACAGTTATGGTACGTATATTTTTTTATTATAACACGCAATATGTTTTAGAACGATTAAATTAATGTGATATAATATATAACATTAAAGTTTGAAAATTAATCTATTTGTTATATTTATAATACTATTTGTATTATTTATCACAGAAATGTGTGCGTATTCAAGGATGTAGTTATCATTGGTTTTTGAGTAGGTGAAATATCATGAATAAAATCTTTAAAGTCATTTGGAGCAAGGCCCGCTCGGTATGGGTTGTCGTATCGGAAATCGCAAAAAATCACGGATCAAAAGATGGGGGAGTTCATGACAGACGCAACCGCTATGTCTGGCTGGCAAGGGCCATAACACTGACACTGGTGCTGGGGAGTACAGCTGTAGTTCCTGCCTATGCGGCTGCCGGGGAGAAAGTCCAATATGATAGTATTACTATTGGAGATTATCCTCACACCCAGGGAGATTTATTCGTTTATGGGACCAGTAAATTTTATGGAACTGTCCTATTCAATGATGGAGAATTTGCTTACGACAGCCAGAAACATGGCTTCAGTTTCGGCAAAGCCCAATATAACAGTAAACTGTACAATTATTCCATTGCTATCGGTGATACCGGGGAAGGCAGTGACTACAGCATAGTTTTAGGACGTAATGCTTCTGGAAAAGGAACCTATGATGTAGTCATCGGCGATACGGCCTATGCGGAAAAGGCCAACGCTATTGCTATCGGGAAGAGTGCTTCTGCCCAGGGGACATCTTCTATAGCCTTGGGTGAATCGGCTCACGCTATAGCAGATGATAGCATGGCTCTCGGTCATTCTTCTGAATCCACAATGGCAGGTGGATTCGCTTTCGGGAAAGAGGCCAAAGCCCATGGAACGGATGCCGTAGCCATCGGGACCGGGGCCCAGGCGAACAATAATCCCTATGGAATCGCCATCGGGAAAAATGCCATCGTGAATAATCAGGGTCCTATTGCTATTGGGCAGGACAGCTCTTCGGACCATCCCTACGGAATTGCCTTGGGGGCAATAACGTGGGAGAAAAGGGTGCCAACGCCAATGGGACGTATTCTATTGCATTGGGAGCCGATTCTCTTGTCAATGGAGCAGAAGGCGGTGCGGCTATCGGATATGGAGCGAAGGTAGATGGCGCCAACGCGAAAGATGGAGTGGCACTGGGGGCGTATTCAGTGTCCAATTGGGCTACCCAAGCGGGAGTCCAAGGATATCTGCCTTGGGAAGGTTCCAATACGGGAAATATCCAGAGCAGTGTCTTCCGGAGTGCCATTTCTTCTCCAATCTGGAAATCCACTACAGCAGGGGTCTCCATTGGGGATACTACTAGCGGAGATAAATCGAAATGGAAATTCTGTAGTTATCGATGGCAATGGCGGGACGGTGACCATCGGTAATGGTACCAGCGGTCACCAGACGGTGACTATCGACGGCAACAACGGCACCCTCAGTGGCCTCACCAACAGGACCATCGACGCACCGGACTTTGCTACCAAGGGCCGGGCCGCCACGGAAGAACAGTTGAAACAGGTGGCTGACAATGTAAGTGACCTGAAGAAGAACAATTCCGACTTCCAGCTGGTGGGGGGAACTACACCGGGGATTACAAGGTTTCCGATGACAATAAGGTGAAACTCCATGTCCAGGATAAGATGCATCCGGACCAGGTGAAGGATATCACCATCGACAACGTTGCCAAGGCTTCGGATCTGGGAGCTGTATCCAAGATCAACGAAGATATCCGGAACAAGGAAAACAACAATGTGGTGGATGCCCTGAACAACCTGAATGAAAAGGTGAAGGATGCGGCCAACGGCAGCTGGGAAAGCCAGATTGATGGCAAGACGGTGAAGAAGATTAAGGCCGGCGACGTCCAGAACTTCACCAGCGGCGACAATATCGAACTGTCTAACGACAACGGTGCCATCAAGATTTCCACCAAGAAGGACGTATCCTTTGACAAGGTGACTATCGGCAGCGGGGACAGTAAGATGACCCTGGACAAAGACGGTATCCAGACTGGGAAGGTCAAAGTATCCAGCAGTGAAATCAACGCCGGCGGCAACCAGATTCATGGTGTAGCCGACGGCAAAGAAAAGGATGATGCGGCCACCGTCGGTCAGGTTGCGAAAGTGGCAGATGCTGCAGGAGAAGCCATCAACAGCCTGGGCCATCACCTCAGTCGCCTCGATACGCGCATCAACCGCGTCGGTGCCGGCGCTGCGGCTCTGGCAGCACTTCATCCGGATCCCAATGGCGACGACTCCTGGAGTATTTCTGCCGGCATCGGCAATTACCGTAATTCTACGGCAGCGGCTATTGGCGCCTTCTACCGGCCCAATGACAATATGATTGTCAGCATGGGTGCGACCGTGGGAAATGGCGAAAACATGATCAATGCCGGTGTCACCGTGGGGATCGGCAGTGGTGTCAGCCGCAGACCTGTTTCCAAAGCTGCGCTGGTACGGGAAATCTCCACGCTCAAACAGGAAAATCAGGCAAAAGATGCCGAAGTAAAGAATCTGAAGAATCAGGTACAGGAACTGCAGAAACAAAATCAGGATACGCAGGACAAACTCAATCGTATTATGGAAAAATTAGGCCTGAAATAATGTACCTGGCGACAGGGGCTGTCTCTATGGCAGCTTCTGTTTTTTTACCGCAGAAAGTCATCATTTACTCACCTGTACCCTACACAAGCTGCTTATTTTTGCGTATAATATACCTGTTGTTTTGTGCAGGTAAAGGAGGTTCCTCTTGGAAGAAAATATACTATTTGATATATGGACCATTGCCCAGGTCGTTCTCATCGATCTGGCACTGGGTGGCGATAATTCTATCGTCATTGGCATGGCGGCAAAAAATCTGCCCCATCATTTACAGAAGAAGGCCATTTTGTACGGGACCGGCGGGGCTATCGTCCTGCGTTTCCTCATGGCGGCTGCTGTCGTCTGGCTGCTGCAGATCCCCTATCTTAAGACCGTCGGTGCTATCCTGCTGGTCCTTATTGGTATTAAACTCATCGGAGCCGATGATGATGAAAATATCCACGTAGAAGCCAAAGATTCCCTTTTTGCGGCTGTGCGCACCATTATTGCCGCCGACGCTCTCATGAGCCTCGACAACGTGCTGGGAATCGTCGGTGCTACTGGCGGACACCTGGGCCTTCTGGTGCTGGGCATGATGATTTCCGTCCCTATCATCATCTTTGGCAGTACCATCGTCATTAAAATCATGAACCGTTTTCCCATACTGGTCTATATTGGCGGGGCCATTCTCGGTTGGGCCGCCGGCGGGATGCTGGCAACGGACCCGTATTTTCCCTATGGGAAAGGGAATGAAATGGTGATTCAGGGCATATTGGTCGCTATTACCCTGGCAGGAGGATTTCTCTGGAAACAGAGGAATGACCGGAAACAGAAAGACCGCGGGTAGCCCGGCATTCTGGTTGCGATGGCTCTGGCAGACTGTTATAATGATAGACAGAGAATGAGTGGCTATAATATACATATTATATTATAGAAAGGGTCTGATACTTATGTTAACGGGAGTTCCCGGCATTTTATCGCCAGACATGCTGAAAGTTCTTTGTGAAATGGGCCATGGTGACAGTCTGGTCATTGCAGATGGTAATTTCCCTGCCGAATCGGTAGGAAAGAATGCTATTGTCCTCCGGGCAGATGGACACGGCGTCCCCGAATTGCTCGATGCCATCCTTACCATGATTCCCCTGGATCAATATGTCGAAAAACCGGTTCATCTCATGGAAGTTGTACCCGGTGACCCTGTCGAAACCCCTATCTGGGATACGTACAAGGAAATCATCGGCCTTCACGACGAACGGGATAGCGATGTCATCGGAACCTATGAACGATTTGCGTTTTATGAAGAAGCCAAAAAGGCATATCTCGTCATCGCTACCAGTGAAATGGCACAGTATGCCAACGTCATGATTCAGAAGGGCTGCGTCCTGGCAGAAGGCGTCAGCAAACCTAAAGACATGGCTAAATAATGTAAATATTTCACTTGACTTTTGTTGTGAATATGGTATTATATACAAGTCAGGTGACGGGGCGTAGCGCAGTTTGGTAGCGCGCTTGGTTCGGGACTAAGAGGTCGCAGGTTCGAATCCTGTCGCCCCGACCATATTTACACATTGGGTGTTGATCCCGACAGCACCGTGAAAACTTCATAGAGTGCAACAATGTGTAAGGCATGGAGAGGTGTCCGAGTGGCTGAAGGAGCATGATTGGAAATCATGTGTACGGCTACAGCTGTACCGAGGGTTCAAATCCCTCTCTCTCCGCCAAAAGCAATGAAACGGCTCTGTACGATATGTAGCGATACATAAATCGCTTAGTACAGGGCCGTTTTCGTGTTTATGAAGGTTTTAGTTCTATAAGAAATGGGTATAGCCCAACTACAAAAGTTGGACTATACCCTATTATTTTATCTTCTTGCGTTTTCACATCATGATATTCGTTGAATATGAGTAAGACATAATCATGAAAGAGAGAGGATACCAATGAAAGAATGATTATTTTTTTATATCGATTATCTGATTTTTCAATATGTAATTTTGTAATATAATAGAACAATATATTAGCATAAAGAAACGAAATGGCAGGGCGCCATTTGTCTGATTCTATTTTTTCAGTGATGCTGTATTAGCGTGTCGATATGCCAAATTCGTATATTATAAAACAAATAGATTTTATTTTAAACGCTGCGTTTTTTATAATTATGTTTTATTTTATCATTCAATAAAATAAATTTAACATTACGAAAAATTATGGATTTATAATAGATTTTGTTATATAATATGGGCAATAAAAAATAAGAAAAATAAATTATAATTTGATAATTAATATTCGTTATAGACATGATGTTTTGACGGAGTATGGGGGGATATTTTGGTGAAAAGGAGTCACAACAGAAAGATTAGGATCATCATAGCAGCTGCTGTTTTAGGAGCTGCTCAAGCTGTCTGTATACAAGCGGCTGCTCCGGCTGGTCTGCCGGAAGGACTGCGGGATACGCCACGCAAGGCCGATGCAGGCATGCTGCAGAATGAATGGCGGGACCGGCAGCGCACGCTGACCGTTCCTGAAGCATCGAAAGATGTCAAGGTACAGACGCCGGAACAGGGGACTTCTCCGGCTGTTGAGGGAAAAGAGGTCACCGTTCCCGTCCGGGAGTTCAAGATTACCGGACAGGATATCTATTCCGAACAGACGCTGCAGGCACTGCTGGCGGATAATAAAGGAAAAGACCTCACCTTTGCCCAGCTGCAGGGCGGGGCTGATGTACTCACGAAATATTTCCGTGACCACGGCTATATTGTCGCCCGGGCTTATCTGCCGCAACAGCAGATAGACCAGGGGATTGTGACCTATGTCGTTCAGGTGGGCCGGCTCGATGGGGTAACTGTTGAAAATCATACGAAAATCAACGATGCAGCCATCCAGCGGCAGATCGGATTCCTGAAAAAAGGCGATTACGTTACCCGGGCCGGACTGGAACGGGCCGTCTGGCTCCTGTCAGATCTGGCTGATGCAGACGCCAAAGTAACGCTCAGCCAGGGAAGTGAACCGGGAACGGTCCACGTACTGCTCGATGTCGATCCATATAAAACAAAACATGGTCTGGCAACGGCCGATAACTATGGCAGCCGTTCCATGGGGTACAACCAGTACGGTGTCAATTATGATTTCACCAATCTGGCCCACGAAGGGGATCATCTGGATACGGGCATTGCTACTTCCGGCCGCAAGATGTTCGACTGGGGTGCCAATTATACGATTCCTGTCCTGACCGATGGCTTGCGCATGACCGTCGGTTACAACGTCATGAGCTATGATCTGGGCGATGAATTTTCTTATCTGGACGGGGTAGGCCAGTCCCGCGTGGCTTCTATCGGATTTGATTATGCTATTCAGCGCAGCCGGCTGCACAATTTTTATGCCGGCATCGGATACGAACACAGCCGCATGAAAGATGAATACCGCCTGTGGGATGCAACCTATGGAGATAAGACGGGTAACGCAGCCGTGTTCTCTCTGTACGGGGACAGCCAGGATAATGAAGGGTTCACGAACTGGTGTGTCGATTATAAATGGGGACACATCACCAATGATGCACTGTATAATTCGTCCAATCCTTTTGTTCCGCTTCTGGCCAACAGCCCCCGGACGACCGGTACATATGAAAAAATGCGGGGCTATATCGAACGGCATCAGAATATCAACAGCCGCCTGTATCTCCTCCTGACAGCACGGGGCCAGTACGCTTTTTCCAACCTGGATTCGTCCGAACATTTCTATCTCGGCGGGCCGTACGGCGTACGGGCTTATCCGACCAGTGAAGCCTCCGGCGATACGGGATATCTGACACGGGCTGAACTGCGCTGGCAGCTGCCTCTCAAGAAGAACGACCAGCAGCTGCAGCTGGCCGCTTATCTGGAACACGGCGGCATCTGGATCAATAAAGACAGCAGTCTGAATCCTGGTGCCAAAAACCACCGCAATCTGCAGGGCATCGGTCTGGGGCTTATCTGGTCCCGTCATGAAGACTGGTTCGTCCGGGCTGATTATGCCTGGAAACTGGGTTCCGAAGAACCGGTCAGCGATACGCGCCATAGCAATGGACAATTCTGGCTCCGCACGGGCGTATATTTCTAAGAAATATGTATATATAAGAAAGGAATGAAGCGGATATATATGAGATATAGAAATAGAAACCAATGGAAACACCGGCTGACGGGCATGGTCCTTCTGGCCATGGCGCTGGGCGGCTCTGTACAGGCTATGCCTTCGGGTGGAACCATCCGGTCCGGCAATGGGTCCATTGTAGAACAGGGACAGACGATGACGGTCCAACAAAATAGCAACCGCATGGCTATCGACTGGACGCAGTTTAATATAACTAAAAATGAAACAATTCGTTATGCACAGCCCGATAAGAATGCCGTAGCGCTGAACCGGGTAACCGGCGGCCAGCAGTCCCTGATCGAAGGGAACCTGAATGCCAACGGCCATGTTTTTCTGGTCAACCCCAACGGTGTTGTATTTGGTAAAAATGCCAGCGTTGATGTAGGAGGACTCGTCGCCTCGACGGCCCGTCTCGCCGATGACACGATGAATCACTTCGGCAGCAGCCAGGATTCCCTGAATCTCGCTGTCGATAATGAAAACAATGCGGCTGTTATCAATGAAGGGATCATCAGGGCCCAGGGCGGTCTGGTCGCTCTTCATGCGTCAAACGTAGAAAACAGCGGTACCATTACTGATGACGGCGGTACGGTAGCTCTTACGGCAGCAAAGAATCTGAATCTGTCCAGTGATGCTGATGGGAAACTGATTTTCACTGTCGATGGTACGATGGCACGGGCACAGTCTCTCAACAGTAGTACGCTCAAAGCCGATGGTGGATACGTCGTCATGACGGCTAAAAGTGCTGGCGATGTCCTGAGCACGGTCGTCAACAACAGCGGTACTATCGAAGCTAAGACGTTGCGTAAAAATGAAAAAGGCCAGATCCTTCTCGACGGTGGGGACAATGGACAGGTCGAAGTCAGCGGTACCCTTGACGCTTCCGGTACGGAAGAAGGGCAGGATGCCGGTTCTATCAAGGCAATCGGCCAGAAGACCATCGTCCATGATGGAACGCAGCTTCTGGCACGGGGCAACGTCAACGGCGGTACGATTGAAACATCTGGTGACGTGCTGAATCTGGGAAATAGTCTGAATATCGACGCAAAAGGGATAACCGGCAAGGCCGGGGAATGGTTGCTGGATCCGCTGGACGTAATCATTGCTGATAACGATCCTACAACGACAAGCAATTATGAAAACTCGGAAAAGAAAACCGCCGCGGATTCTGATTTCACCAATGGCAGTGCCTCCATCGGCTACAACGACCCCGATGCCACCACAGCCAATGCGTCTTCCGTCAACAGCGCCGTGACCTGGATTTCTACTGATATGGTGGAAAAAATGCTGAATGCTGGCACGAATGTGACCATCCAGGCAGCGGCCACTAACGGATCGGCCAATATCATCGTCAAAAATGACATCGATAAGACGGCAGGAGACGATGCGACCTTTACCCTGGACGCTATGCGGAATATCACCGTCAACGGCAACATCACTTCTACGGCGGGCAAGTTGAATGTGGTCCTGAATGCGGACAGCAACGGGGACCAGATCGGGGCCGTAATCATTAATGCGGATATCGATACCAACGGAGGAAGTTTCACATCCGCTTCCGGCGGTACGGTGAAATACACCAGTGATTCTGCCAATACCAAAGGGTATGGCAAAGGAACCCTTACCGGCAGTGCAGATCCTGCGGGCCATACGGTAGGGACCTACTTTGGCCATGTGGATAGTAGTGGTACAGCTGATGGCGCAAAGGATGACCGGTTGATAAAGACCAGCGGCGGGAAGATTACCCTCAACGGTGAAGTGGCTATCGGTCTTAATGGGGGTACATTGACACTTGATTCCACGAATGCAAATGGAGAAAAAGGAGATATTACTGTTACTGGCATCATCAACTCCGGGAACAGCTACGGAGCCTATGTATATGGCACTACTACCTGGGATACCCTGGTGGAAAAGACCGTGGAAAGCTACCTGAAAAGCGGCACGGTCCCGGCCTATCATTATCAGGGTGTTAATTATGTAAAGAATGCAGATGGGACCTATGCGAAGAATGCAGATGGCACCTATAAAACGACAACGGATACAGCGGACTTTTCCAATGGAGAGCCCCATTATACCTTTGATAAGGAAACGGATACCCAGAATATCCGCTGGCTGGGAGACGGCAGTTCGACAGCTGTCAGTGTAACAAAGGGAAAAGGATACTCTTCTGTAATTATTACGGAAGGAAAAATGTCCACGAAGGAATATTTACAGTACGTGGCAGTCTCAGATCCAGAAGGCTTTTTAAGCAGATATATGACCTCTGACCCTACTATTACAGTTGGGAGTACTTCTTATACATTGACGGTAGGTTCTGTCAATGTCAATGGGGTTTCTAATAATGCACTGGGTTATAAGGTGGGAAATAACTTTACCGCTTTGACACAGGCGCAGATTCAGAGCCTGGCGGATAGTGCACTGACATTTGCGAAGAACAGCACGGATACAACGAAAATGAATAACGGAAGCACTGCTTATACAAATTTAACCAATGATATCAAGCAGCTTATTGCCAGCAACTGGTTTGTATCCGAATCGTTGGCCAAATACAACCCGAAAACAAAAACGTATAATGAAGGTAAATCGGCTGTAGGAGATTCCTATCTGGCTACCATTACAACGGTGCTGGAAAACTCTCTGACCACGCCAAACGGACAGCAGTATCTCTGGGTAGGCGGCCGTGGGTCCGGTGTACTGAATAAAACAGGATCGACGAATAATGACAAACTGTATCCGTACTCTTACTGGGGTATGCCGGATGATCCAACTTATCAGGACGGCATGTACTGGGTTACCGGTCCGGAAGGAGAAGCCAACAATGGAAAAGGCACCCAGTTCTACAGCAATGCTGGTTCTGACTGGAGTACGGTATCATTAGGCAGTGATGGGAAGACCTATACGTATAACAAGGGAAGCAATGTATATGGCTATGTGAACTGGGATACCTGGACTGACAAGGCAACGGCAACGGATAAAAAACGTGTCGATGTTACCCGTTCCCAGCCGGATAATAGTTCACCTTTCCTGACTGTAGGGTATGGTACTCATGGCAAATGGGATGATGGAGCCATGGGTGGTGCTACTACTGTAGGTTTTGTCAAGGAAACCAACCTGGCCAATTCCAGCCTGAACATCAAAGCCGGCACCGGGACTGTCAGCCTGGAAGGGGATATCGGGAAGGGCAAGGCCCTGGATACGGTGAACATCGAAAGCACCGGTACCGTGACTGTAGGAACTGACAATACCAACGTTACTAATTATTATCATGGTACCATCTATGCAGACCATGGAGTCTACATTTCTGGCGGCACTGTAAACGTTGGCGGGGAAATCCATTCCGGCACTACGGATACCACTTCTTCTGCCAGCGACATCGCCATCCGTACCGATGGGTATCAGAATACCGCCTTCCAGCTGGATAATGTGACTATCAAATCGGCCGGTGATCTGACGGTCCACGGGATTGCATCCGATGGGTATACGGACAGTGACGACACTCTCCATGGCGGCAAAATCAGCCTCACTTCCACCGGAGATAAAGGCCGGATTACTCTGGGGGCCGGGGTGGACTACAATGGAAATGCTACCAATGGGACCCTGGCCGCGGCTAGCACAGCAAAAGGGGCCGTTGTGGTGGATGCCCAGGGCAGCCATGGTTCTCTGGTGAACAGCACCGCTGGCACAGATGCCATCACCACCGGCACCGGAGGCACCTGGCAGGTCTATGTGAATTCCCCCAGCGACTACGGTACCAGCCTGGGCAGCAATCTGGTCAGCGGCACCAATGCCCAGTGGACGGCCAAATCCGATGCTAACAGCACGGCGACTAGCAATAGTTCCAATAAAACGCTGACGGACTATACCGATACCAGCAGCAATAAATTCATCTTCCAGGTAACCCCTGTCATTACCATTTCTGGTGGCTATGTTTCCAAGACCTATGGAGATACCCTGTCCGAAGAAACAATGGCGGACACGCTGACCTCTAAGGCTGTCTATAAGGATTCCAGCGGGAATGACATTGATGTCACCAGCTTCAAAAACTTCGATGAATCCAGTTATCTGACCTATGTGACCAGTTCGGACGGAACGAAGACGGGCCTAGCTACGGTCAGTGCATCCAGTGACGGCGCTGCGCAAAAAGCTACCCGGACCAGCGGGAATGAAATGGTGACAGATGCAGATGGCAATAAAACGTATAAGACGGCCAGAGATGGGAACAAAGCCTTCTATGTGATGGATGTGGCCTATCAGGATGGGGTCAAGACCCTGAACGGGTATGACAAGGCTGCCAATGCTGGGGAAGTGGAAATCAAACGGAAGACACTGAACATCAACACCGATGGTACCCAGACCTACGGCAATACTGCAGTGACCAATGGGACGCCTTCTTACGACAAAACCCAGCTGGTGAACGGAGATACGCTGGGCGATATCCAATATACCATTGCTACCGACGGCAGCTATGCGGACAGCAAAGGCAGCAACGATACGGCACATGTAGGCAAGTATGAAGACCAGTACCTGACTTCCAGTGCAGAGGTAAAGGCCAGTGACGGCAGCGATGCTTCCGCCAACTATGAGGTCACCGGCAGCGGCACTATTACTGTTACTCCGGCTGATCTTTACCTGACGGTGGGGGATGTGTCCACTACTTATGGGACGGCCTTCAACACGGACAAGTATACCTACACCATTGATACGGCAAAAGGCGGACTGGTGAACGGGGATAGCCAGGCTTCCGTTCTGGGGGACAGATTCCTCAACTACACCAATACCGGGGCGAAAACCGATGCCGACAATGACAAGGTGAAGACACAGAATGCCGGGACCTATGCACTCCAGGGGGCTGCCAGCAAGGTTCTCTCTGACTATACCGTCCACATCACCAATGGGAAATCCACGGTGGAAAAGGCCAAACTGACCCTGAAAGTAGGGGATACGAGCACGACCTATGGGTCGAATGATTGGACCCCTTATACCTATACCCTGTCCGGCAACGCCAATGGAGATTCAGAGGACGACGTAAGGAACAATCAGATTGAAGTTTCCTATTCTAATGGCGGAGAAAAGGCTGATTCCAGCAATTCCGATGTCAAGACCCAGGATGTAGGAGACTATGATCTGACAGGGACGTTTACCCTGAAGGGTGATACGGCTAAGAACTATGAAATCGATAAGGAAAACTCTGATTTGACTGGTACGGCCACGGTAAACAAAGCCACAGTGAAGGTGAAGCTCAACGATGTATCCACTACTTATGGTACGGCTTTCGATACCAGCAAGTACGGCTACGATGCCAGCAATATAAAAGGCCTGACCAACGGGGATGGTACCGATGTGGTGACCAACGTTCTGGACGGAACCTATGGTACCGGCAACATCACCTATACCAATACTGGCGACGCTTCTGAAGCAGAAAAACAGGCTGGTAAAGTAACTAAAACGGTGAATGGCGGGCGCTACTATTTACAGGGAACCACTTTCCAGACGCTGAATAACTACAATATTGAGATTGAAGATGGCAATGCTGCCATCGACAAGGCCACCCTCCATTTGTCCACTGGCGACTATACGGAAGCCTATGGGGATGCCGGGGCAGTTCAGAAGGATCTGGATAGTGCGACTACGGTCAAAGGCGAAAAGAACGGGGACAGCCTGGCTGAACTGACGTCTGAAATCGGTATCACCAACACATCCGGTGCTCTTGTAAGCAAGGACCGGACCAACGATGTAAAGTACAAGATGGATGGCAGCCTGGACAGCTATGGCATTACGACGGACTTCAACAAGTCCCTGGACAACTACGAAGTGGTGCTGGATAAGAAAGGTTCCGTTACTCTGACGCCAGTAGCCATCAAGGTCACCAACGATATGATCCAGACCTACGGTTCGGACAAGAGGACCTTTACGGAATCGTCCAATCCCAACCTGGTGAACGGGGATACTATTTCTACCGACGGCCTGACGATGACGCCGAAGGCTGGCGGAGCGTACGAAACCAACCGGGCTGGCCGGACTACGGCCGATGCCGGGACGTACTACAATGACCTTGAATCGGATGGTGGTGGTATTGTCCATGAAAATGGCAGCGATGCCCGGAAGAACTACATTGTCACCATCGAAGGGGATATCATCGTAAATAAAGCGCCTCTCCGTATTGATACGGATGACGTATTCACTCCGTACGGTGTCGTACGGACGACCCAGTCCCGCGTTACGGGCCTGACCAATGGGGACCAGCCGGGAGGTCTGAACTATGATTATGGCGATTATGGTCATGGCTATCTTAATGGTAATACGCGGACAAACTGGCCGGGTACGTATTCCTTCGGGACCTTGCTCAGCGGCCCTGATTTTCTGAAGAATTATCTCGTTTCCGGTGGAGACGCGACATTGCAGATTGTCCAGACCAAACCGGATATTACGAATCAGGATGTCTGGAACCGTGATGGTGGCCGGCCGCAGCACAAAGTAGAAGTCTCTATGCCGATTTTCCGTGTTAAGGACAATACAGTAAAACAGTATGGCACCTATGGTGTTTCCCAGGCGGGAGAAACGACGAAGCTTTCGCCGACGGGCATGCGCCTCACGGAACCGGTACAGCCGCAGCTGCACAACCGTTCTATCAAAACGAACCTGCAGACAGAAGATGGCAGTGGTATGTTCCGTCTCGATTACGATGGAGTAACCCTGCGGATTTATCCGCTTGATGACGGGGCACAATACGTCGTCAAAGCCGGTGATGCAAAGAAAAACGTAGCACTTTCTGAAAAGGCAATCCACGCAGCCTTTACAGAAATGGGCCTCGACCTCGTACGGCTCAAAGGTGTATATGTATATTTTGCGGATCCTGTCGTATAGTAGCAATAACGAAAACTGCCGCACGAAGCAGATGATTTGCTTCGTGCGGCAGTTTTCATTAGTTTAATGATTATCCTTTGTAGATGAGATCGATGAGTTTCATCGTGACTTCATAGGATTTTTCCAGACTGGGAAGGGGCAGGAATTCATAACGGGAATGGAAATTCAGGCCGCCTGTAAAGTAGTTTGGCGTGAGGATACCTTTGGTGGAGATAAAGGAACCATCCGTACCACCGCGCATGGCTATGGGTTTGGGCTGAATGTCCAATTCCTTGAATGCATCGAAAATGTAGTCGATGGCCTTGTGATTGTCATCGGTAATCGCATCGGCAATATTGCCATAGGTATCTTCCATTTCGCAGGTGATGGCAGCCCGCGGTTCCATCTGTTTCAGCTTTTCTACGTTGGCAGCAATACGCCGTTTCTTTTCTTCGTATTTTTCTTTGCTGTGGTCGCGGATATTGAGGCTGACGACGGCTTTGGACTGGTTGGATTCTACGGCCTGGCACCAGATGTATCCTTCTTTTCCTTCTGTGCATTCCGGCGTTTCGCTGCGATCGAACATATTGATGAAATCGCAGGCCAGGAGCGTCGGATTGACCAGATTGCCTTTGGCGCTCATGGGATGGGAGCTGACACCGTGAATGGTAACCGTGGCCGAACCGGCGTTGAATGTTTCATAGACGATTTCTCCGAGAGCGCAGCTGTCTATGGTGTAGGCGAAAGCGACAGGGAATTTGGAAAAGTCCATATTCTTCGAGCCGAAGAGACCACATTCTTCGTCGGGGACAAAGGCGACGTAGATATCGCCGTGATACAGGTCCGGATGGGTAGTCAGGGTGTGCAGTGCCGTCATGACGTTGGTGATGGCGGCTTTGTTATCTGCCCCGAGGACACTGGTGCCATCTGTCGTGATCAGGTCCTGACCGATATAGTCGCGCAGTTCCGGATGGTCGCTGACGGTCATGACGATATTTTTGTCTGCATTGAGGACGATGTCGCCGCCGTCGTAGTGTTCGACGAGCTGGGGATGTACGACAGGTGACAGGTCTACATCGACCGTATCCAGATGGGCACAGAAGCCGACGGCGGGAATCTTGCGGTCGCAGCCCGGTTCAGTATGGGCAGGGAGACGGCCTGTAAGTACGCATTTATCTGACAGGGACAAATCGACGAGGCCCATGTCTTCGCATTCTTTCATGAGAGTGCGGGCCATATCCCACTGCGATTCCGTGCTGGGGACCTGCGTGCCGCCATTGGGCTTGCTCTGGGACGGAATGCGGACGTACCGGCAAAAACGGTGCATCATTTCTTCTTGTAATGGATTCATAGGATGGTTCCTCCTTTACTATATCCCGTTAGAACATCTGACGGGGATATACATAATCTGCCTGGAAGCCGAGAGGAATATTGAACCACCAGAAGAGGTACAACATAATGGTCAGGGCTACGAGCAGGGCACCGGTGTAGGGCAGCATCATACTGCTCAGGGTACCGACGCCGGTTTTTTTGTAATATTTCTGGCAATAAATGATAATCAGGGGATAGAAAGCAAACATCGGTGTGCAGACGTTGACGGCGGAGTCACTGACGCGGAATGCAGCCTGGGTAAGTTCCGGGGCAATGCCGACGGACATGAGCATCGGTACGAAAATCGGTGCCAGGATAGACCATTTTGCCGATGCCGATGTGATGAGCAGATTGAGGAGGGCAACGAAGACGATGACCCCGAAAATCGTAATCTGCGGCGGCAGAGCCAGAGATTTCAGGAATTCGGCACCGGATACGGCGATGAGAGCCCCCAGGTTGGAAGCACCGAAGGCATACATGAACTGGGCAGCGAAGAAATAGAATACGATAAGCTGTACCAGTGTCTTGGTGATTTCTTCCATGGAGTGGGTGAAATCTTTGGAACTTCTGAATTTACCGCTGATGATGCCGTATACGATACCGGTGACGGCGCAGAGCATAAAGATAATAGCGACAATAGACTGCATAACCGGCGCTTTGAAGCTGGCCAGATTTCCCTGGGGATCACGCCAGATCGAGTCGGCAGGCATGAGGCTCAGGAAGAGGCCGGCAAGCATGGCGACGAGGACGAAGGAAGCGATATAGAAAGCGCGGTTTTCTTTGGGGGTAATAGCCGTCATGGCACTTTCCGATACGTCGATGTCTGTATCGAGGGGGCAGGCTTTCCAGCACCACGGTTCCGTGACTTTTTCCGTAATCCACCAGCAGGAACCGATGACGGCAAAGGTTGAACCGACAGCATAGAAATAATTGCAGAGGACATTGACTTCATAGGTCGGGTCGATGATCTGGGCAGCCATCTGGGTAAACCCCTGGATGACCGGGTCGATGGCCGACGGTGTATAGTTGGCGGCAAAGGCACCGGCAATACCGGCAAAGGATGCGGCGACACCGGAAAGAGGATGTTTGCCCGATGCATAGAAGAGGTATGCTGCGATAGGGATGATGATCATGTAACCGCTATCCGGTGCCAGATGGCTGAGCATACCGACGACGATGACAATCGGTGTGAGCAGGAATTTCGGTGTAACCGTCAGGATTTTCTTGAGTCCCGTATTGATATAGCCGGACCCGTCAGCAATGCCGATGCCCAGTGTGGCAACGATGACCATGCCGAGAGGCGGGAAACCGGAGTAATTGGTGACCATTTTGGTCATGAGAGTCACCAGGGACGCCGGGCTGAGCATATTGGTGATGGCAATCTGCTTGCCAGTCGCCGGGTTGACATAATCAAAGGTGAAATAGGAAAAAATCATGGAAACGATACAGGTGATAAAGAATGCGGCAATAAACAGCATGGTAATGTCGGGAATTTTATTGCCGATCCGTTCAATCCAGCCGAGGAATCCCCCGACTTTCTGGGGCTGTACGGTTTCAGGGGTTGTGTTTGGCATAGAAATAAGCACTCCTTCTTGTTGTTGGATATCCATAGATGGGGTGCAGCTGCAATGCTATATATATACGATCGTAATCAGCATCTTCAGTATACCATGTCCTATATAATAAGACAAATGTATGAAGTATAATTATGACGGGTATTATTTTTTTAGAATACGGTTTTTGAGAAATAAGTTTAAACGTATAACTCATAATAAGAACGTTTTAGAAAGAAAATTTTACATGAAATTTACAAAATTTAAAAACGTAAAAATGCGATAAAAATTATTTAACAATCACAAGACTTTATGATTTATTTTTTATAAATAATAACTATAGAATAGCATAGAAAAGAAAGATTAAAAAAGAAAAAACGGGATGAAAATGAGAAAAGACAGTTGCTCAAAGCTCCTTTTGTTTGGTAGAATAATACAGTTAAGGTGAATTTATTATGCATACCTGTGAGACAGGAGGAATATAGACGAAATGAAAAAAGAATTGATTCATTTGCAGGGTGTATCAAAGTCTTTTGATGGTCATCTCGTACTGGATGGCCTGGATCTGACGATTTATGAAAATGAATTCGTAACACTTCTGGGGCCGAGCGGCTGTGGCAAGACGACGACACTTCGGCTCATCGGCGGGTTTGAAGAACCTGATACAGGCGTTGTCCTGTTTGACGGACAGGATATCACTCATGTGCCGCCCAACCGCCGCCAGGTGAATACGGTGTTTCAGAATTATGCGCTGTTTTCCCATATGGATGTGGCGGATAATATCGCCTTCGGTCCCAAAATACACGGTAAATCCCGTGAGTATATCAAAGATAAAATCCGCTATGCCCTGAAACTGGTCAATCTCGACGGCTATGAACATGCCAATATCGTCGATTTATCCGGCGGACAGCAGCAGCGTGTAGCCATTGCCCGGGCTATCGTCAACGAACCGCGGGTACTTCTCCTGGATGAACCGCTCAGCGCGCTGGACCGTAAACTGCGGCGCAGTATGCAGCTGGAACTTATAAAAATCAAAAAAGAACTGGGCATCACCTTTGTCTTTGTTACCCACGATCAGGAAGAAGCCCTGAGTATGTCTGATACGGTCGTCGTCATGAATCAGGGCTATGTCCAGCAGATCGGCACGCCGGAAAGCGTTTACAACGAACCGGAAAATGCTTTCGTAGCTGATTTCATCGGAGACAGCAATATCGTCGATGGGCTCATGGTCCATGACAAGCTCGTGCGCATCCAGGGGCTGGATTTTGACTGCGTCGATGTGGGGTTTGGCTGCAACCGGCCTGTCGATGTACAGATACGGCCGGAAGACATCGAACTCCATGAGGTCCGTGACGGGGCACTCAACGGCACGGTGACCAAGGTCATCTTTGAAGGGATGAATTACAATATCACCGTCCGCGCCGGGGAAATCGAATGGCTGGTCAAATCGACGCGGGTCTATCACCCGGGAGATGAAGTCAGCCTGTGGGTGGATCCCTTCAATATCCAGATTATGAATAAACCGGAATCGGAAGATGAAAGGGCGATGGAAAATGATTAAATCTGTGGCCATGCGCCATCTCTTTGCAATGCCCTTTCTCTTTTGGGCTGCGTTGTTTATTTTCGTTCCCCTCGTATTTGTCGGCTGGTATGGCCTGACTGGTGGTGACGGGCAGTGGAGTCTTTCCAATATTGCCGTCCTCCTGCAATGGGAATACGCCAAGGCTCTGGAGTTGTCTCTCCTGTTGGCGCTGGTGAGCACTCTGGTCTGTCTTCTCCTGTCCTATCCCCTCTGTCTGATCCTGACGGAGCGCAAACGCAGCCATGGTGCCCTCATTTTCCTTCTGTTTATCCTGCCCATGTGGATGAATTCCCTCCTGTCTACTATGGCCTGGCAGACAATTCTTGAAAAAAATGGCATCCTCAATCAGTTTCTGCGTCTTCTGGCCCTGCCGGATGTGACGCTCATTAATACGCCGGCGGCTATCGTCATCGGCATGATATACAATTTCCTGCCCTATATGGTGCTGCCCTTGTACGTATCCCTTTCGAAAATCAATAGGAACGTCATCTTTGCAGCCCGTGATCTGGGGGCCAGCTCGTGGCAGACCTTTACGCGGGTTATCCTGCCATTGTCTCTTCCGGGCGCCATCAGCGGGATTACCATGGTGTTCATTCCGTCCCTGACGACATTCTTTATCAGTGGTCTCCTAGGTGGCAATAAGGTGCTGTTAATCGGCAATATTGTCGAACAGGAATTCACTATGGCCTATGACTGGCATCTGGGGAGCGGGTTATCGCTGGTCCTCATGATTTTCATCATTATCAATATGGTGCTGACGGCCTATTTTGACCGCAGCGAAGGGCAGGTGAAGAAATGATGCGTCTCTGGAAAAAAAGCCTACGTGGCCTTGATTTTCCTGTTTCTCTACGCCCCTATCGGCGTACTCATTGCCCAGTCGTTCAATGCAAGCCGCTACCGGGGGCACTGGACGGGATTTACCCTCCAGTGGTACGGCGAACTGTTTCAGAATGAAGGCATCCTGGAAGCCCTGCAGAATACGATTACCATTGGCTTGTCATCAGCGGCCGTAGCGACGCTTCTTGGGCTGGTGACCTGTCTGGCTCTGCGCGGCATGGGGCGGCGCCGCCGGTCGGTTCTCATGGGCATTGCCAATATTCCCCTCCTCAACGCCGATATCGTGACGGGGATTTCCCTCATGCTGCTGTTCCTGGGACTGGGACTGCGCCTCGGCTACGGCACCATTCTCATGGCCCATATCGTATTCAATCTGCCCTACGTCATTCTTTGTCTCATGCCGCAGATGCTGTCTCTGGACCGCAATTGCTATGATGCGGCCCGGGACCTGGGGGCGACGCCGTTTATGGCCTTCCGCCGCGTAGTACTGCCGGAACTGCGGCCCAGCCTGCTGGCCGGGTTTATGCTGGCCTTCACTATGTCGGCTGATGATTTCATCATTACCCACTTTACCAAAGGTGCCGGAATCGATACGTTGCCTACGGAAATCTATGCCGAACTGAAACTGGGAATCCATCCGGAAATGTATGCCCTGTCTACACTGGTCTTTGTTTTTGTCCTGGTCTTTGCGTTTCTCCTGTTCTGGAACCGGAAACGCATGCAGATGGGGCAGTCGGCACATTAAGGGGGCGCTCACATGATAAAAAAATATATACTCTGTCTCTGTCTGGCCCTGGCGTGCCTTTTGACATTTTCCGGCTGCGGATTTCACGATGAAGAGGAAGCGGAAGGGGATAACGTGGTATATGTCTACAACTGGGGCGACTATATCGATCCGGACACGCTGGAGCAGTTTGAAGAAGAAACGGGCATCCACGTCGTCATGGATGAATTCGATACCAATGAAAGCATGTATCCTCTGGTGGCAGCCGGTGCCGTGCGTTACGATGTCATCTGTCCGTCGGACTATATGATCCAGAAGATGATCAAACACGACCTCCTGCAGCCCCTCGATTTCTCCCGCCTGCCAAACGCCCGCCAGTATGTGGGACAGGCGTTTTATAAACAGTCGGAAACCTTTGACCCGGGAAATATCTATTCCGTACCGTACTGCTGGGGGACCGTCGGAATCTTGTACAACCGCACCATGGTCGATGATCCCGTAGACAGCTGGGATATTCTCTGGAATGAGAAGTATAAGAATGAAATCCTCATGCAGGATTCTCCCCGCGATGCCTATATGGTAGCCCTGAAACGGCTGGGCTATTCGCTCAATACGACCAATCCCGATGAAATCCGTCAGGCCCGGGACATGCTCATTGCCCAGAAACCGCTCGTCCAGGCCTATGGTATCGATGATGTAAAGGATAAGCTCGTCTCCGGGGAAGCCGCCATGGGTGTCATTTTTTCCGGGGAAGCGTTGCGCATGATGCTGGAAAATGAAGATCTGGCTTACGTCGTACCAAAAGAAGGGACGAATCTCTGGATTGACTCCTGGGTCATCCCTAAAAACGCGGCCCATGTAGAAAACGCCCACGCCTTCATTGATTTTATGAGCCGGCCTGATATAGCCCTCAAAAACTTTGAATATCTGACTTATTCAACACCGAATACGGCCGTTCCGGAAATGGAAGAAGATGAAGATTACAAGGATAATCCCGTCGTATTCCCGCCGCCGGAAGTCTACGAAGGACAGGAAACGTATCAGGACCTGGGGGAAGAAGGCGACAAGATGTACAATGAAGGTTGGATACAGGTAAAAGTGTATTAAAACTGTGATACAAAGGATGGTATAATAAGAATATAGCAAAGGAGGGCGATGATGATGAAACAACACCTGAAAATAATGGCTGCCCTGGCCTGCCTCATGGGACTGGGCAGTACGGCTGTCATGGCAGCCAACTGGACTGATACGCTGCAGCAGCTGGCAAAGAGCGTGCCGGCAGTCGGACAGGTACTGAAGGGAACGGAAATACAGACTACGGTACCGGGGATTGCTGCGACGACGGAAACGACGACAACACAGAGTGGAACGGAACCGGCCGGGACAGCAAAGCCGGCTGTACAGGCGTCCCATCTGGAAGTCGTGCTGCTCATCGATAAGAGCGGGTCCATGAAAGGCCTGGAAGAAGATACGGTAAAAGGCTACAATTTCATGCTGGCCAAAGAACGGCAGTTGTCGGTGCCGACAAATGTGACGACCATCCTGTTCAGCAGTGATCACGAAATCCTGGCGGACCGTAAGCCGATTTCTGAGGTGCCCGATATGACCCTCGATTCGTATAAGGTCCGTGGCGCGACGGCATTGTACGATACTATTGGCGATGCCATTGAAAAGACCGAAGCCGTCAAAGGCATCGATGATACAGGCAGCAAAGTCCTGTTTGTCATCATCACGGACGGACTGGAAAACTACAGTCAGACCTATGACCAGGAAAAAGTCAGGAAACTGATTGATGCCCAGGAAGAAAAAGGCTGGGAATTCGTCTTTATCGGTGCCAATATGGATGCTGAAAAGGAAGCGGATACGATCGGTATCAAGAAAGAAAATGCCGCGACCTATGAAAACAGTGAAAAAGGCGTTCAGGCCAACTATCAGGCCGTATCCCAGATGGTACACAGCCTGGCTGCGACATCGAGCCTGGTCGGATCCCCCTGGAAAAATTCTATCGTACCGGGAAAATAGATGGATGCAGAAAAGAGAGTGCCCCGTGACCGTATCATGGTTCATGGGGCAGATTTTTTACTCCGTATCTGACTTTTTGACTTTAACCTTTTGACATTTGCGTTGGGAGGCGTATAATAATAGGTGAAAAGAAAAGTGCTATTTCGGTTTCCAAAAAGAGGAGATGGAATGCCATGAAAAGATTGACACACGAAGTACAAAAGAAAACGGTAGGATTGATTGTAGACCGCATTATGTCAGAAAAAAATCCGGAAGACCGGAGAAAGTCATTGAAACACTTGTCCTTTGTTATGGAACATCTTTTTGGCGACTTATTTGAAAAAGAATCCTTTGAAGAAGCCCGCCGTCTGATTGATGAAGATGGCAAATGGTTCCATTTTTTGGACCATGCGTTGAACACGCTCAACCCGAATATCGTCAAAACGGCTGTCATGGATCTGGGATTTGAAGCCGGTTTTTATGGGCTCCGTGCCCGTAATGCCGCAAAAGCGAAATATCACTGTAATATCCCCTGGGCTATTCTTTTTGATCCGACCAGTGCCTGCAATATGCATTGTATCGGATGCTGGGCTGCCGAATACGGCCATACGCTGAATCTGTCTTTCGATGTGATGGATAAAATCGTGACCCAGGGCAAGGAACTGGGCTGTCATTTCTATCTGCTGACCGGCGGGGAACCACTCGTCCGCAAAGCCGATATTATCCGCCTCTGCCGTAAACATCCCGATTGCGAATTCCATGCGTTTACCAACGGGACTCTCATCGACGATGCCTTTTGTCATGAAGTGACTGATGTAGGCAACCTGAGCTTCTCCCTCAGTGTCGAAGGATACCGGGAAGTCAACGACAGCCGCCGCGGTGCCGGCCATTTTGATAAAGTCATGCATGCCATGGATCTGCTCCGGGAACATGGCATCGTCTTTGGTACGTCTATCTGCTATACCCGGAAGAATATTGAAACGGTTACATCCGATGATTTTCTCGACCTGCTGATCCGCAAAGGTGCTTATTTTACCTGGTATTTCCATTACATGCCCGTCGGTAACGACGCGTCACCAGACCTGATGCCGACGAAAGAACAGAGGGCCTATATGGTACGTCGTGTCCGCGAAATCCGCAGTGTCAAAGGCGGTAAACCTATTTTTGCCATCGATTTCCAGAACGACGGCCAGTATATTGACGGATGTGTAGCCGGTGGCCGGAACTATTGCCATATTAACCCCAATGGCGACGTGGAACCGTGTGTATTCATCCATTATTCCAGTGCCAATATCAAGAACCAGAGCCTGCTCGAATGTCTGCAGCAGCCTTTGTTCAAAGAATACGCCAAAGGCCAGCCGTTTAACCACAATCATCTGCGCCCGTGCCCGATGCTGGAAAACCCGCAGTATCTGGCAGCTATGGTCAAACGGAGCGGGGCGAAATCGACGGATCTGATTTCGCCGGAATCGGCAGAACACCTGTGCGCAAAGTGCAAAGAATATGCGAAACAGTGGCAGCCTGTGGCCGATACGCTGTGGAAAGAAATCCAGGAAAAAGGAAACCACGATATAGAACAAAAGAAAGAACCCTTACCGAAGTGCAGATGATGGGATAAACAGAACGACGATGCCGTACGGAGCAGTGATTGCTTCGTACGGCATCGTCATTTTTATGCTAAAAATCAAGAGATTTCTTCATGCTCTTTATGGATTGGTTGATGGATTTCATGCTCTGGCCCAGGTTTTTTAGATTGCGGCCCATGGCGGCCTGTGTTTCTTTGCTTTCCTTATAGTTGTCGAGGCCGCGGAATTCTGTCGTTTCCCCGCTTTCGGCATCCCGGATCCGTACCGGGCTGAGCTGGACCTCTCCGTTTACAATGTGCAGGGCATCGGTTGCAATATCGCCCATGGCAGTGCTGATGACGACGTCATAGAAATCGAGTTCATGGTAGCGGTTGTTGAAGCGCCCCGAAATGGAATTGAAATGGAGAGGGAAGTAATAGCCGCTGCCAGACTGGAATGATCCATAGGCCCTGAGATGACGGGGATTGCCATCGCAGCGCATGGTGATGTCCATGGTGACGAGGGTCCGGAATTTCATATCGTGCAGGGCCGTGCTGCTGTTGAGGTCTTCCCCGTGCCCGTAGATGTTGTATGCCCGGGTTTCCAGGTTATAATCACCGTAGGCATCGAGCGTGCCGCCATATACTTTGGCTTTTACTTTGGTAAACTGAAGCAGGGAGTCATGATAATAGACGTTGCCAGACACATCGGTAAAGCGCAGGGCCGGCAGGTTCAGCCGTTCCATGTGGAGGTGGCCCCGGGCTTCCGGCTGGTCCAGTGGCCCCGTAGCGTGGAAGGTCAATGTCATCTGGTCGTGGATGTTATCGCCAAAACCCAGAGAAGAAGGATCCACATTGACGATATCCACGTTCATGTCCATCGTGGGGATAGGGGTAGTCAGGTCGATTTTTCCTTTGATAGCGACGCCATCTCCGATAGCCGTACCGGCGAACCGGCCTGTAGAGACCTGGATATCAGCCCGTTTTCCCGTGTACATGCCGATATGGGCGTTGACGCTTTCCATAACATAATGACGGCTCATATGATACGATTCCAGCTGGCAGTTGTTGAGATCCAGTGAGGCATGCAGTTTCTGGCCATTCCAGTTGATATTGCGGATGCGGTCCTGAAAAGACCGGGGCTGTCTTTTTTCTGTGCCGTCCTTTTTTTCTTTCTCATCTTGGGCGATGAGATCCAGCTGGTTTTTTTCGTCAAAATAGGCGGCAATGGTCGCGTTATTGAGGGTAATATTGGTAAGCGTCGTCGATTTGATGGAACGGGTGATGATATCCCAGGGGCGCACGCTGAGGCTGCCGTCGGGAACGTAGAGGATGAGATGGCCGTCCGGGTCTTTCCAGACCAGATTAGTGAACTGGACGTAGCCCGTGATGTGTGGTGCCAGTGTTTCTACGGTAATCGTACCGCGGAGCATGGTCTGACGGGACATGGTATGATTGAACAGGCGGGCGGCGCTGTGGATGGCTGCAAAAGCCAGAGCGCAGAGAAGGATGGAAAGGAGAACGAGGACAATCAGCGTCCGCTTCAGTGCTTTTTTATGACGGCAGCATCCATGTTTCACTGTGTTGAATATGTTCAATTGAGACGCCTCATGTACTGGCGCTCCAGTGATAATTGTATAATAGAATCCATCGTCCTCACCTCTCTGTAAGCATAGCATGGGATGCCTTTTTTTGCAATGCAGGAAAAAAGTACACAATCCGGCCCCTTTATGGTATAGTAAAGACGGTATACGAATATGCAATGACAGGAGTGATATAGAAATGATACGGACTATATATCTGGCAGGTGGCTGTTTCTGGGGTCTGCAGAAATTTCTGGATCAATTTGATGGCGTATTGAAAACGGAAACAGGATATGCCAACGGCAGGACTATAAAACCGACTTACGAAGAAGTGAAGTCCCAGCGGACCGGTCATACGGAAACGGTCAAGGTGGCCTATGATGACGATGTATTGCCGACAGGACAGCTGCTGGATTATTATTTTATGGTCATCGATCCGCTGTCAGTAAATAAGCAGGGGGAAGATGAAGGAATCAATTACCGGACGGGCATTTATTATGAAGACCCGGCATTATTGACGGATATCCGCAAAGTCGTCAATCACGTAGCGGAAAAAGCAGGCCGCCCTCTGGCGGTGGAAGTGCGGCCGTTGCAGAATTTCTTTACGGCAGAAGAATATCACCAGAAATATCTGGATAAAAATCCTGGCGGATACTGCCATATCAATCCGGCTATGATGCATATCCACGAACGGATTAAAAAAGGATAATTCCCATCTTAACGTGAACACCCCGGTGTCCGTGCACGACACCGGGGCGTTCGGGGATTATGTTGGATGTTCTATCCTAAAACCGGACAAATGTCCGGCAGGGACAGGCTGATTCCGGCAGGATGGCCTTTATGCGGGCGGCGTGGCTGGTCATCTTTTTCCTGCCGTTCTTTGCGCTTGTATGCGGCCATATTCATTTCAAGTATTTTTTCCATATGCATGACATACATGGTATTCGCCCCCTCTTGCGAAATACGGTAATAAAAAAACATAAAGACACGATGTGGAATAGACATCGTTGTCTTTATGTTTGAGCATATTATAAATTAAACGATTAACTTTGTCAATGATAAAATATTAAAATATCAAAGGAAATGTAGAAAAATGATGAAAAAAGCAATGGCGAGCGACTTTGACAACACGTTGTATTTTATGTTTCTGGACGAACCGTACCGCAAGGGGGACCGGGAAGCCATCCGGGCCTTCCAACAGGCTGGCGGTTTATTTGGCGTCAGCACCGGCCGGTCTCTACGGGGCGTTCGGCAGGCGGCCCGGGAAGATGTGCGTTTTGATTTCTATATTCTGGCGACGGGTGCGCTGGTTTTGGACGGCAATTTGCAGGTGCTCATGAAGAAAACCGTTTCCCGGGATTGCGTCGAAGAAATATATGACCGGTATGGACGGCGGGCCGACACGGTCATTCAGGCCAATGATACGGTCTATACGCTGACACCGCCCAAGTTTCCTGGTCAGACGCGGATTATGTCTTTTGCGGACCTGGCTGGCAGTGATATCTACGGTATTTCTTTTTATGCCGGCAGTGATGAAGCAGCCCAGTCGATTGCCAGAGATATCCAGCAGGAATATGGGACCACACTGACAGCCTATGCCAATACGAGCGTCGTCGATGTCGTAGGATCCGACTGTTCTAAAGGGACGGGCCTGGCTGCAGTTAAAGAGAAACTGGCCATCCATACGATGGGGGCTATCGGGGATTCATATAACGATACGCCTATGCTCAAGGCAGCAGATATTTCCTTTACCTTCTCTTATGCGCCAGAACCGGTACAGCAGGCTGCCGGCCATATTGTCTCATCGGTCTGGGAAGCGCTGTCTTACCTGTAAGAAGTTTTCTTGTGTTTTTTTAAAGCATTCCGTATAATTAAAATGATATACATCTGTATTTTATTATTGCAGGAAAAGAGGGAATGGACATGATATTCTTAAAAAATGACTATAGTCTGGGTGCGCACCCACAGGTTTTTCAGGCACTGGCAGAACAGAATCTGACGCCCAGCGACAGTTATAGCAATGATACATTCTGCACACAAACGACAGAGCTCGTGCGCCAGATTACAGGCCAGCCCGGTGCAGACGTGCATTTCATTGCCGGCGGTACTCTGACTAATCTGGTCTGCCTGGCTGCGTTTATGCGCCCCTACGAAGCGGTCATTGCTGCCGAATCATCCCATATCTATACCCATGAAACCGGTGCCATCGAAGCGACAGGGCACAAAGTACTGCCTGTGCCGACGACGGATGGCAAAGTGTCTCCCGAAGACGTGGATAAAGTTGTTGCCTTCCATGATACGGAACAGATGGTACTGCCCAGAGTAGTCTATATTTCCGATACGACGGAAATGGGCGCTGTCTATACGCTGGATGAATTGAAGGCCTTGCGCGCATGCTGCGACCGCCATGGTCTGTATCTGTATATTGACGGGGCACGTCTGGCTATGGCTCTGGGGTCTTCGTATAATGATGTCACCCTCAAAGACATGGCATCTCTGGCCGATGCGTTTTATTTTGGCGGAACGAAATGCGGCGCCCTTTTTGGCGAAATGGTAGTTATCATCAACGACAATCTGAAACCACATTTTCGTGCCATTATGCGGCAGAACGGGGCTCTTTTTGCCAAAGGGATGCTTCTGGGTATCCAGTTCCAGGCACTGTTAAAAGATGACCTGTATACGAAACTGGGACGTCAGGCTGATGCTATGGGACAGAAGCTGGCTCATGGTATCGGGGCCAAAGGCTATGAATTTGCCTATACACCGGTTTCCAATATGATATTCCCTGTCATGACCCGCGAAAAGGCGGTGGAACTGGCGCAGAACGTCATGTTTGAAAAATGGCTGGACAACGCTGATGGGACACAGACAATACGGTTCGTTACCAGCTGGGCTACGACCGAAGCCGATATTGATGGCCTGCTGGCCTTATTATAACTGCAACATGAAAGATTCAGATGTAAGGGAGGATGGCATGATTTCCAACGAAGAGTTATTGAAATTACAGAACGGCAGTGATGTCCGTGGTATTGCTGTCGAAGGCGTAGCAGGAGAGAAGGTCAATCTCCTGCCGGAAGCGGTAAACCGCATTGCTGCTGGATTTGTCACATTTCTGGAAGACCGGCTGGGGAAAAGCGCAGATCAGCTGCGGATTGCTGTAGGGCATGATTCGCGCATATCGGCAGGAATGCTGAAGGATGCCCTGTTCCAGGCACTGACGGCTATGGGAGTGACGGTATACGACTGCGGGATGGCTTCGACGCCGGCTATGTTCATGTCCATTGTCTTCCCACAGACGAAGATGGACGGATCTATTATGATTACGGCCAGCCATCTGCCGTATAATCGAAATGGCCTGAAGTTTTTTACGGAAAAAGGCGGGCTGGAAAAAGCAGAAATCACCGACGTCCTGACACGGGCCGGCTCTGAACCCGTGCGCAGTGGTGACCTTGTAAAGGTGCAGCCGCTGGATATTATTTCTTTGTATACGGCGCATCTGCGCGGACTTATTGGCAAAGCACTGGATACGGCCGGAGGCCAGCCTCTTTCGGGGATGCACATCATCGTCGATGCCGGCAATGGCAGCGGCGGGTTCTTTGCCAGCCAGGTTCTGGCGCCGCTCGGGGCCGATACGACAGGCAGCCAGTTTCTCGAACCGGACGGCCATTTCCCGAACCATATCCCCAATCCGGAAAATGCCGGAGCCATGGCCAGTATCCGTCAGGCTGTCCTGAACAGTAAGGCCGATCTGGGTCTCATTTTCGATACGGATGTAGACCGCATGAGTGCTGTCCTTTCCGATGGGGAGACTGTGAGCCGCAATGCTCTGATTGCCATGATGGCGGCTATTCTGGCACCGGATTATCCCGGCAGTACTATTGTGACGGACTCCGTGACCAGCGATGAACTGACGACGTTCCTGCAGAATCACCTGCACCTCGTCCATCACCGGTACATGAGAGGATATAAGAACGTTATCGATGAATGCATCCGTCTCAATCAGAAGGGTATCGTCTCGCCTCTGGCTATTGAAACGTCCGGTCACGGAGCTCTCAGTGAAAACTATTACCTCGATGACGGTGCCTATCTGGCCGTCAAACTGGTCATTGCCGCTGCCCGCGCCCGTGCGCAGGGAAGCAGTCTGGGTAGTCTTATCAAAGATCTGGGGGAACCGGCAGAAAGCCGAGAATACCGTCTGAAAATTTCCGGTGAAAAAGCCGGGGATTATGGCAAACTTGTACTGAATGCGTTTGAAAAACGGGCTGCTGCGGCCGGCATCGGCATTGCCAGCCCATCCTATGAAGGCGTACGTCTCCTGTTCCCCAATGGCTGGGCGCTGCTGCGCATGTCTCTCCATGATCCCAATATGCCTCTCAACGTGGAAAGCCGGGATATAGGCGGCTGCCGCAGGATTGCCGATCAGATACGGCCTCTGCTTGCGGGATTTGACCGGTTGGACATCCACGTCCTCGACGATTGATGCCATGAAACTGGAACTCTTCTTTGCTATTCTCTTCATCCTCATGGTGCTTCAGATTCTGGGAGCCAGACTGCAGGTACGCCAGTATCAGGCGGCCGTCCGGCGTCTGCGCCAGCGGGGAAATGTAGGGATTGGTGGCAGAAAAGGTCGCTTCGGGCCAGGGTGCATTGTCCTCCTTGCCTGCAGTGGCGATGGAACGATTGTAGGAGCCGAAGTCATGCAGGGAATGACGATTTTCAGCCGCTTTCATGATATGCCGGAACTTTATGGGCAATCGGTATATCAACTGAAGAAGGAATACGAATCCCTGCCTGATAAGCGGCGCCGTCATTACAAGGGATATGAACAGGCTGTGGATGCGCTGATCCGCCGCTTGTCTGATTCAGAAAAATGTTCCTGTGAACCTGTTCCTATACAAAATAGTAATTAATAAAAATTTTCCGTTAGTAGGTATTTTCTAAATTTTAATTTTATGCTATACTAAGGGTGTAATAAGAAATTCATTCCCTGACTATATATTGTGCAGAAGGAGGCGCCCTTATGGTAGTAGAATCGGTAAAGAAAATCAGACATATAGCATCGGAAGTATTCAAAGGTTATGCCAATAACACGACAGGCGGCTGCTGTGGCGTGTCGCTGCCGGAAGAACAACAACAGGAACTCAAGCGCCTGAAGGAAGGCGCACAGGCAAAAAGAGCTGTCAAGTGACAGCTCTTTTTAAGTACCGATGCTCAACGTACCTTCATGATACAACAAGTTTCTGAAAAAACATTATCAGGAGAACCTAAACAGGCATTGACAGGAAAGAACGGATACGATAGACTGGATATGATATAACGCACGACGGGGACACCACCTAAGGTGTCAGACGCCGTGCGTTTTTTATATGACTGTGAGGTGCGTTCAATTGCATATTATACTCAATGGAAAACCGGATACCTGTGAAGAAACCAGTTTGTCGGTCTTGGCAGCAGCCCGCGGGTCCGGACGGGAAATTACAATTGTAAATGGATTTGCCACCAGTGATGATCTGCCCCTTCATGAAGGCGATGAAATCTATTTTATCCCAAAAGACCGGCTGCCACCCCGGGATGCACTGGAAGCCATGATGTGCTCCCGTCATACGCCCCGGGTCCATCACAAAGTACGCGCCGGACACGTCGCTATCTGTGGACTGGGGGGCCTTGGTTCCAATGCTGCCATCTATCTGGCCCGTACGGGAGTCGGTCATCTCCATCTGCTCGATTTCGATACCGTCGATGCCAGCAACCTGAACCGCCAGTCCTACATGATCCGTGACCTGGGATCGTATAAGACCGATGCCCTGGCACGGCAGATACGGGATATCAACCCGTTCATCGATGTCCGGACGGACTGCGTCCGTCTCAACGAAGAAAACGTTCCTCAACTTCTTAAAGACGACTGGATCATCTGCGAAGCCTTTGACAATCCCGATGCCAAAACCATGCTGGTCCACACCATACTGGAACAATGCCCGGACAAATACATCGTTTCTGCATCGGGGATGGCTGGATATGGAGACAGCAATGATATACAGACGAAAAAAATCACCAGTCACTTCTATATCTGTGGCGACCAGACCCGGAATGCCCGTCCCGGCCGGGGCCTCATGGCTCCCCGTGTCGCCATTTGTGCAGCCCACGAAGCCAATCTCATCGTACAGCTGCTGGTAGATGAGGTGTAAATAATAGAAAAATATATGAAGGTATATATAACTGTCATCTGAATGGGTGGCAGTTTTTTCATAACTCTCTATGCGCATTGAAACATTTGTTCGCATATGATATAATAAAACAGAACAAATGTTCTTTATTTTACAAAGAAAGGGGGGTGGAATAATGGAACGGACCTATGTTGCCATAGACTTGAAATCGTTTTATGCTTCTGTGGAGTGCCGGGAGAGAGGGCTGGATCCCCTGACGACGTATCTGGTGGTAGCGGATCAGAGCCGTACTGATAAGACCATCTGCCTTGCCGTATCGCCAGCGCTGAAGAGCTGGGGGATTCCCGGGCGGCCGCGGCTCTTTGAGGTTATACGGGCTGTGCAGGATATCAATGCCCGGCGAAAGGTAAGGCTGGGACGGGAGTTTACGACGGTATCGTATGATGACCGGGATGTGCGGGCCCATCATGATGTGGGGCTGGTATATCAGATTGCCCGGCCGCGGATGGCGTTGTATTTGCAGTACAGCACGAAAATTTATGGTATATATCTGCGCTATGTGGCGCCGGAAGATATCCATGTGTATTCCATTGACGAAGTATTCATGGATGTGACGGCGTATCTGGGGTTGTATGGCATGACGGCCCGGGAGCTGGCAGAACGCATGGTACGGGATGTGCTGCAGGAGACGGGCATTACGGCGACGGTAGGAATCGGGACCAATCTATATCTGGCCAAGGTAGCGATGGATATTGTAGCCAAGCATCTACCCGGTGATTCCCATGGAATGCGCATTGCCAGTCTCAACGAACTTTCGTACCGGCAGATTTTATGGCAGCACCGTCCACTGACTGATTTCTGGCGCATCGGCCGGGGCATTGCGCAGAAGCTGGAAGAAAACGGACTGTATACGATGAAGGATATCGCCTTGCTTTCCAAGAAAGAAGAATCGTTTCTTTATAAACTGTTTGGCATCCAGGCGGAGCTTCTCATCGATCATAGCTGGGGATATGAGCCTTGTACGATAGAAGACATTAAAAGATGGCATCCTCAGAAACATAGTGTGGGTTCAGGGCAGGTACTGCATCATCCCTATGACACGGAGAAAGCCCGACTTATCGTCTGGGAAATGGCCGAAGCCCTGTCGCTGGAACTGGTGGACAAAGGGCTGGTGACGGAGATTCTGGTCCTGACTATCGGCTATGACCGGACCAGCTTGAAACAGGATAGGGCCTATACGGGGGAAATTGTCCATGATTCCTATGGGAGAGCTGTACCCCGGCATGCCCATGGTACGATACATCTGGGGGTCAAAACAGCTTCGACAAGACTGATTACCGAAGGAGCCGTGCGGTTGTATGACCGGATCATCGGGCCGGGATTATGGGTCCGCCGCGTCTGCCTGACAGCGGAACGGGTTGACGACGAAAAGAAGATGCGGTATGAGATGGATACGCTGTTTGACAGTCCGACGGGGATGACAAAAGAGCAATCGTATCGGGAGCGGCGGCAGCAGCATGCGATTCTGCACATCCAGAAACGATTCGGGAAAAATGCCGTCGTCAAAGGGCGGAATCTGGAAGAAGGGGCGACGACAAGGGAACGAAATGAACAGATAGGAGGGCATCGCGCGTGAGTAAAAAAGACGAATTATGGAACTATCCGTATGAGGGAGTGTGTTGTCACCGCCGCATGTCCCGACAGGCACGGGCGGCACAGTTTGCCCCCTTTGCCGCATTGGAAGGGTATGAAGAGGCCGTAGCAGAGACATCGCAATATGTAGAGGAAAAGCCGGAATTTTCTGAAGAACAGCGGCAGGAACTGGACAGAATCTGGCAGGATGTATGCAGACGGGGATTGGAGCATTCCCGTCTGCGCATTACGTATTTTCAAGAAAATCTGCGAAAACGCGGCGGTACATGGCGCACGGAAATCATACAGTGCCGGAAAATAGACTGTGACAGACGGTATCTGATTACACAGGACGGGCAGAAAATCCCTTTGGACTGTATCTGTCAGGTTAGTTCGGAATGACGGGGCATATTTTTGTAAAAAATAAAAAAATCTCCAGACCCGAAAGTCTGGAGATACCCATTCATATTCCACCTGTATTTGAACAAAACATACATTTTGTTATATACTATCCATATGGTACTGCCATAACGGTAAGCGGTTAGTCCTTCTGCGGAGGGACTGTGACCCTCCGATTCTATAGAAACCCGTAAGGGAATCTGACAGAAAGGAGGGCGATAGTATGCCTCTCACTATCGAAGGATTGATTGCAGTCCTGGCACTTTGTGTTGGCGCATTCAGTCTGGGATACATGATAGGTCAGAATTCGAAAACACAAAAATAACCGCCCCAAGGTCCCAATCTTAGGCGGCTATTTTTGACCAACTATATGGGGCTAGCCGTCTATCGGCAGTACCTCTTTTTTATATATTTAGTGTACCATGTAACGCAGAGAATGTCTAGTTTTCCTAAACAAACATCTGCTGTAGCAGGCCTTTCTTGATGATCTGTAATGTGTCTACTTCCTTGCGAACGAGAATCTTTTTTTTATCGAAGGCAGACAAAAAGTTGGCGATTAGATGTGCATAAAAACTAATATTTCTGTAAGAAAATACATATTTCTCTTCGTACTTCAGGAGGTACAAAAAGTAAAAAAACAGGTAAAAAAATCTCCAGACCCGAAAGTCTGGAGATTCCCATAAATCAGTGGTCGGAACGGCGAGATTTGAACTCGCGACCTCTTCCACCCCAAGGAAGCGCGCTACCAAGCTGCGCCACGTCCCGCTGACCTTTTAATTTTACTGAATTTGACAGTACTTGTCAAGGATATATTTCAAAATTATTTCTTTTTCCTTATGTTGTATATTGGCAAAGGACAAATGCGCCCCATCTGTTATTCCAGGGCATGGAGAATCCGGTAGAGTTGTTTTTTCAATGCAGCGGCTTCTTCCGGTGTAAAGAGCTCCCCTTTTCGGTTTATGAGACATTTCATGTCATAGGGGACTTTTTCTGCTTTTTTGCGCAGCTCCATGCCTTCTTTCGTGATTTCTACGGTGACGACGCGTTCATCTTCCGGTTTGCGGGATCGCGTCAGATAGCCCATGCCTTCTAATTTCTTCAGGACCGGTGTCAGGGTGCCTGAATCCAGGTAGAGACGTTTGCCCAGATCGTGCATGGTAATAGATTTTTCTTCCCAGAGAACCATCATGGTGACATATTGGGCATAGGTCAGGCCGATTTCTTTTAGAAACGGATGGTAGGCCGCTACGATTTTGCGGGCGCTGGCATATAAAGGAAAGCAAAGCTGATTGCTCAGTAATAAGGGATTACATTTTATAGATTCTGTCATAAGAAATTCCTCCGTATTATATATTCGTTTATATCTATTATAACAAATAAATTATATGAAAACAAATTATATTTTGAAAAATTAGATTTGACAAAATATAATTTTCGAGTATAATAAAACCTGTAAGTGAGACAGGTTTTATTACAGAAATGAGTCAGGAGGAACCAACATGGTAAAAGTATATTCAATCAGTGAATGCCCATGGTGTGAAAAAGCAAAAAATTATCTGAAAAGCCGGAATGTTGAGTTTGAAGAACACAATATTGAATTAAATGATGATGACCGCGATGCCTGCTATGCGTTGTCAGGCGATTTAGTGGTACCCGTTGTTACCGCCGATGATAAAACCTATGTGATGGGGTTTGATAAGGCTAAATTAGATGAGCTGCTGGGGCTCTGATTTCTTTTTATAGCTTATTTAATTTTACAAAATATAATTAAGTTAAATAAATATATAAGTAGACAACTATCATGAGTGGCAGTTAAAACAGGAGGACACGACAATGAGCATTTATGGACAGACAAAAGGCACGGAACTGGAAAAAGTAGTAAAGAATATCATGCAGGCTGAAGCCAATGGGACGATGATGTACTACGCTTTGGCACGGATGGCAAAGGAACAGGGGTACGATGATTTGGTGGATATTTTTATAGAAGCAGCCAATCAGGAAGCTGTTCATGCTGGGTTTTATGCAACATTAAATGGTAAATATCCACAAGATTTCTGGGGGCTCGTGCGGACTTTGCAGAAGGCAGAAACGAATGGGGAAGGACAGGTCAGAGACATAGCGGACCAGGTCCGGGCTGCCGGATTTAATGAAGCAGCTGATGAAATGGAAGTATTTGCCAGACAGGAAGGCCACCACGGCGTCATGATGGCAGAAATCCTTGCCAGATATCCTCAGGAAAATCAGCCTGTCAAGGCCAGGAAGGTGTACATCTGCCCGGTATGCGGGTTTGAATACGAAGGGGATATCAACGCTGAAGGGGATGACTATGTGTGTCCGCTTTGCGGTCAGCCTAAGAGTGCTTTTCAGGAAAAAGCATAGGTCAGATACCGATTAAATGGATTTGAATCGGATGACATGAAGGGGTATGAGGGATAGAGACTTATACCCCTGTTTCGCTCTGACTAATACGATATCATAAAACATTGACGACTGTCTATATAAGTGGTACAATCCATTACATAGACGAGTATCTATGTAATGGAGGCGTTTCTATGAATATGATGGAGATTGCAAACATCAATAAAGCTCTCAGCAGCCCTGTCCGGCTGCAGATCATTGCCATGCTGGCTGATGGGGAACAGTGTGCCTGCCATATTCTGGAACGTTTTGAGATTACCCAGCCGACGCTGTCCCATCATATGCATGTCCTCTGTGACTGTCATCTGGTCCGGGACCGCAAAGAAGGCCGGTGGCATTATTATGCTCTCAATGAAGACTACATCCGCTGTCTGGCTTCGTTTTTCCAGGAACTCGTCCAACGGGAAAAGCGGGCAGGGCAGACACCTTGTGATGGATGCTGACAGGAGGAATATATTATGAATGAAATCGTAGAACAAGTCAAAGAATATTATGGCAAAGTGCTGGATGGAACGAAAGACCTCAAGACAAAGGCCTGCTGCTGTTCTTCCGCAGGACTGCCTAAAGAAGTGCGGGAAGCGCTGAGCCTTATCGATGATGAAATTGTAACCCATTATTATGGATGCGGCTCGCCGATTCCCCCTCTGCTGGATGGCATGACTGTGCTGGATCTGGGGTGCGGTACGGGTCGTGATGTCTACGTGGCCAGTAAGCTGGTTGGTGAAAAGGGCCATGTTATCGGCGTCGATATGACTCAGGAACAGCTCGATATTGCCCTGCGCCATGAAGAAGAACAGTACAAGCGCTTTGGTTACAAGGCATCAAATGTAACCTTCAAAAAGGGATACATTGAAGATTTACAATCCCTGGGAATTGCCGATAATTCTATCGATGTGGTTATTTCCAACTGCGTCATTAATTTGTCACCTTATAAGCAGAATGTATTCAATGAAATCTGGCGTGTCCTCAAACCGGGTGGTGAACTGTACTTTTCCGACGTCTTTACAGACCGCCGCATTCCCGATGAACTTTACGCCGATCCGGTGCTGCACGGTGAATGCATCAGCGGTGCCATGTATTTTGAAGATTTCCGCCGCATGCTGAATAAAGCGGGATTTATGGATTTCGTTTACATGTCTATCCGCAATTTTGACCTGGGAAATGAAGCAATCGAAGAAAAAGTCGGCTTTGCCCATTTTTCAGAACGGACAGTCCGGGTATTCAAACTGGCCGATCTGGAAGATGCCTGCGAAGATTATGGACAGGTAGCCGTATACCGTGGCACCGTCCCCGGACATCCCCATGCTTTTGATTTCGATATGAACAACCACTTTGTGACAGGAAAGCCCATGCTGGTCAGTGGCAATCTGGCATCCATGCTTTCGGAAACGAGGTACGCCCCGGCCTTTACGGTCTATGGTGACCGGTCTGTCCATTTCGGCCCCTTCGGCATGACCCCTGTGGCAGGCGATGATGGAGAAAGTGGCTGTTGCTGCTAATGAGAGAGGAGTAGAATATACATGATTCAGCGTACGATTACCGTAGAAAAAGAAAAATGCATTCATTGTGGTTTGTGTATCCGGGACTGCGTAGCCGCTTGTCTGGAATTTGACGAAGAAAAGATTCCCCGATATCTGCCTGAAGGCGAACAGCGGTGTCTGGCCTGTCAGCATTGTATGCTCGTCTGTCCAAAAGGTGCCCTGTCTTTTGGCGGGCTGAAGCCGGAAAAATGCGGCGCCGTATCCTATGGGAATAGTGAAGAATTGTTAAAGCTGATAAAATCACGGCGCAGTATCCGGGATTACAAAGAAGCGGATCTGTCACAGGAACAGCTGGATAAACTTACGGAAATGCTGGCGTATGCGCCGACAGGAGTCAATGCACCGTCGGTTCATCTTTCGCTGGTAGCGACGCGCAGGAAAATGGATGAAATCCGGCAGATTACATACGATTGCCTGAAGACTGTCCGTGCCGATTCGCCCCTTTTTATCATAAAAGAAATGGCAGAAGCAAGCAGTAAAGTGGGAAAAGACCTGGTGTACCGGGGAGCGCCGGCCTTAGTGGCTGCTTCGGTTGATACTAAAACGGCTGCGTCGGTCTGCCAGACCGTAGACCCCGTCATTGCCTTATCGTACTTGGAGCTCTATGCCGCCAGTCTGGGACTGGGTACGGTCTGGGACGGTATTGCCGTAGCACTGGCCCGGGAATTTCCTGAAATCGAAGCGCAGTTCCAGATTCCCCAGGGATGCAAACTGAGTTTCCTGATGGCGCTGGGAATCCCGGATATTTCCTACCAGCGGACACCCCAGCGGACAACGGACCGGATTACCATCATCCGGTAAAACTATATTTGATGAACTACAAAAAGAGCTGTCTTGCAGGGACAGCTCTTTTTGTGATTCATCAAATAAATGAAAAGTCATATGCTATAAGCATTTGTTATTACTGATTAATCCGAGTAGAATAAGGAAAAACAATTTTATTTTGGGATTCTGCTTCCATCCCGATGTACAATAGCAAGGAAAGGTGAAAATCGTAATATGAAAATGACGACGGAACAGTTTTTGATATATCTGAATAGCGGGAAGACTGCTGTATGCAGGACACAGCCAGTTCGGCTGCAATGTCCGTGTCTTCACCTGTAAATTTCTCGCCGGTGGTCAATTTCAAAAAGAAACACAATCAGCACATCCTCCTGGATTTCCGCAAAAAGTCGGTAATCCCCGACCCGGTACCGCCATATTCCTTTCAGATTCCCTGTAGGGGCTTGCTGTGCTGACGTGGATCTGTGGTATCCACTAAGTTTTTGATGATTCAGTTTTTGATAACCCGGACCGTTGGTTTATCCAGCTTCTTTAGTTCCTTTACGGCATGTTCGGAGAATTTTACCTGATACATCTAAATCCCAAGCTCCTTCCAGACCTCCGTGTGATCATAGATTTTTTCTTTTTCCATTAATGCACGGGCTCGAAGAATCCGGTCTTCATCCAGTTTCATGTCTTCTTCAATCTTATCCAGTACAAGATTGCGGATAAAAGAAGAAAGATTCAGATTGTTAGCCGACACATAGTTCTGGATTAGTTTGTTTTCCTCATCACTGACTCTAAGAGAAATCGTACTCATAAGGATGCCCCCCCTTTTTTTTGTAATACATGTAATACATATATTATAAGTATAACAAAATTAGTAAAAAAAACAAGAGGGACGCTCAATGAAGTTAAAGAAGCATCCTGGAAATTCCGACAGGTTCAAAAAGAAGGGAATAGAAAAGTTTCCAATTACAGGTGTTAAACTATCAGCTGTCTTGCAGGGGCAGCTCTTTTTTGTATATAATAGACTTATTACGATAGAAAATATCAAACCGAAATATATGAGAAGGGAGATGTTTCTATGGAACAGTTTATACTGGGAATCCTGATTCCCTTCGCAGGTACGTCTTTAGGAGCGGCCTGTGTCTATGCCATGAAACAGGAACTGGACCGTCAGGTTCAGCGGGGGCTGACGGGTTTTGCGTCAGGGGTCATGATTGCCGCTTCGGTTTGGAGTCTCCTGATTCCGGCAATGGAAGAATCGGCACCGTTAGGGAAATTCGCCTTCGTACCGGCTGTGACCGGGTTCTGGCTGGGTATCTTCCTGCTCCTGGCTCTGGACCGGCTGGTGCCGCATCTGCACATGTACAGCGAGAAGGCCGAAGGGCCGCACAGCCACTTACAGCGGACGACCATGCTCGTCCTGGCCGTGACGCTGCATAATATCCCTGAAGGCATGGCCATCGGCGTCGTCTATGCCGGTCTCCTGACCGGTCAGACAGGCATCAGCGCTGCCGGGGCACTGGCCTTGTCCCTGGGGATCGCCTTGCAGAACCTGCCCGAAGGGGCCATCATTTCCCTGCCTCTCAAGGCCGCCGGTGTGGGCCGGCATAAGGCCTTTCTCGGAGGAGTCTTGTCGGGAATCGTCGAGCCTGTCGGGGCTGCCCTGACCATCGCCCTGACGGCTTTCATCGTGCCCGTCCTGCCGTATCTCCTCAGTCTGGCGGCCGGGGCTATGTGCTACGTCGTCGTTGAAGAGCTCATTCCGGAAATGTCAGCCGGTGAACACTCCGACATCGGCGTCTTGTCTTTTGCTTTGGGCTTTACGTTGATGATGGCTTTGGACGTGGCTTTGTCGTGAGGCAATTTTCATGAGGAGAATGAGGTGACGTTAGGTGAAAGTACGCATTATCGATGAATTAACCCTGCAGATTGTCAATCCGGTCGAGGCCATTGCCGTCTGGCGAAGAAGAACACTGCAGCCGTGGAAATTTGCCAAACTATAAGCACAGAGAAATAAGTCTTACGAGTTCGCACATAGAGGAGAGAGTATCATGAAAGTCGTCGTAGCCATTGATTCCTTGAAAAATAGTCTGACTTCTGTTGAAGCCGGCCGGGCCATTGAAGCCGGTATCCGCAAAGCTTATGGCGGTCATCCCGTCCAGGTCATCGTCAAGCCCCTGGCTGACGGTGGGGAAGGAACCGTTGAGGCCCTCGTCGATGGACTGGACGGACAACTCCGCTATGTTGATGTTCGGGGTCCTTTGGGGGGAACCGTATCCTGTCCTTATGGATATCTGCCAGACATGGGAGCGGCTGTCATTGAAATGGCCGGGGCTGCCGGATTGGGCCTGGTACCGTCTGAACAGCGCAATCCCCTGCATACGACAACGTACGGTGTCGGGCAGGTCATGGCACAGGCTATAAAAGCGGGCATCCGCCATTTCATCATCGGGCTGGGTGGCAGCTCGACCAGTGACTGCGGCGTCGGTATGCTTCAGGCCCTCGGTTACATTTTCCGCGATGATAAAGGACGGCCAGTCGGCACAGGCGGACAGGAAGTAGGGCGTATCGCATCTGTCGATGATACCCAGGTCCTGCCGGCACTGAAAGATTGTACCTTTGATGTCGCCTGTGACGTGACTAATCCTCTGTTTGGGAATTGGGGCGCTGCTCATATCTTCGGGCCCCAGAAAGGGGCATCGCTACAGGATGTCAAAGTCCTGGATGATGCCAGCCGATCCTTTGCCGCTGTCACCCGGCAGTATACCGGCTATGACTACAGCCAGACAGCTGGGGCTGGTGCGGCTGGTGGCATGGGCTTTGCCTTCCTGGCCTATCTGCACGGGCGCCTGCGCTCAGGAATCCAGATTGTCCTCGATTCGATCCACCTGGCCGATGCCGTTAAAGATGCTGATTATGTCATCACTGGCGAAGGACGCCTCGATGCTCAGACGGCCATGGGCAAGGCCCCCATTGGCGTGGCGAAACTGGCCAAACAGTACGGTGCCAAAGTCATTGCCCTGGCAGGATGCACGACGGCGGATGCCGTCGAATGTAACCGGCAGGGTATCGATGCCTTCTTTTCTATCGTCGATAAAGCCATGCCGCTGGAAGAAGCTATGAATAAAGAAACGGCCCTGCGTAACATGACCAACACGGCCCAGCAGGTATTCAACCTCATTCGTGCCGTCGGCTGATAAGGAACCTGTAAAGAAATGATAAGCATACAAAAGAGGCTGTAACATAATAGCCTCATCGAAAAAATGGACTCAGTTATCTGAGCCCATTTTTTTAGGGGCTGTAGCAAGATGAGTTTTTAGTCATTTTGTTACAGCTCCATGTGCTTTACAGCTGGATATTTTCTGATTCTTTTATGGAATTTATTTGATTTTTCGCTTTATTTGCATTGACGTTGCTATTACAACGGATTTATTCCGTAAAATTCAGTACACTTAGGCCATCAAACGAACTAGGAGGAATGTCTTATGATTACAATAAAAAATACGTTGGCCGAAGTGGTACGGGATTATCCTCAGTCTATTCCCTTTTTCAATGAACTGCACCTGGATTACTGCTGTGGCGGGGGAATTCCCCTGGAAGAAGCGGTAAAGGGAACCAATCTGGATGCAGAAAAAGTGGTAGCCGATCTGAATGATTACCTTGCCAAGCACAGTACTAAGACCGGCAGCCAGCAGGAATCGTTGGAACGGTTTAAAAGTCTTTCCATTCCGGACATGCTCCAGGACCTGGAAGCGACGCACCATGTCAGTGAACGGAATTACATGGCAGAAATCGAAGGGGACCTGAACAAGATTCTTCTGGTCCATTATGCCCACCATGGAGAACTGCTCACCCGGCTCCATCATCTGTACGGGACGTTGAAAACAGATTTGGAAGAACATTTTGCCCGGGAAGAAAAATTGGTGTTTCCGCTGATGCGGGAATATCCCCAGCCCGGTCAGGACATCCTGACTCTGGTTCAGGACCTGGAAGACGATCATACGGCAGCCGGGAATATCATCAAGGAAATCGAAGAATTGACCGATCATTTTACCGTGCCGGCTGATGCCTGTGCCACTTTTAAGCGGACCTATCAGTTGTTGGAAGAATTTATAAACGATGTGTTTGTCCATATCTTCAAGGAAAATTCCATCGTCTTCCCGGAATACGCAGAACAGGCCGCCAACTAATTCGCGCAGACTGGAAAGCAAAGGCTTTTTCCAGCGGTTCATCGGCGGAATTACCGGGAGCAACAAACGTCTCCAGGACAAAATCAACAGCAATTTGAGAGCGGCCCAGTATGCGTCCCAGGTGCCCCTGCAGAAACTGGCAGAGCAGAATCTGATGACCTTTGACCTCCTCACGGCGGTGAATAATAAACTGAATGCTCCGGTGGAAGCGACTTTGGAAGCCGTCCCACGTTAGATTTTTGTGCATATGCTTTATAAAGAGAGTCATGCAGATACGAGGGTTAGGTACCTTCAAAAAATTAAAAAGAACGAGTTCTTGAAGCCGCTCTTCCATGCGCTTTGGGAATTCGTTCTTTTCTTTTTAAGTGGCAAGCTTGAGTGAAAATATATTAATTGGTAACTATTTATTTTGACATATTCCGTTTTACGTGTTATAATTATGTCAATGTAATTACATAAATAAAAAATACCGGGAAGAGAGAAATTATGCTGTATTATCATAGGCGGAGTGATGATGCAGCAGGGCTGACTTTTTCGAGACATGGGGCAGAGTGGTGGTGCCTTGCTATAATAACATGATAAATTTCTTTAGTGGATTAGTTGGATTAAATAATACATAATGATATATTTTGTCATATAAACGTTTCGTAGAACTATTTTTACAATATAAACAGGAAGAAAAATGCGATTCCAATAGGAATCAAGAACAGAGTGTCAAAAAGGGTGTCAACATTGGTATATATAGTATTGACACTGACACCCTCAAAATTGGCAGCCAGTCCCAGACGGGAAGAGCGGGGAGTTTGGAGACTCCCCCGCTCAAGCCCGGTCCCGGGAACTGGCCCGCGCGGGAAGGGCGGGAAAAGATAGTTTGTAGTTTGAAGTTTGGAGTTTGATGTTTGACGTTTGACGAAGCAGTTTGACGGACAGTGAGTCTTTGCCGTCCCCGTGAGGGGAAGGAGGGCCACGAAGTGGCGAAAGGGGCTTTACTCAAATCCAGAGTTCCATCATGAGTCCGCTTATCCGTGCAATGAATACGCCGGTTTGATGTGCTACATCCTCGGACTCAGATACTGGAACTCAGATGATGAAAGGACCCCGCCACTGCAAGCGGTCCCCCGCCCCTTCACAGGGGTGACTTGCTACACTGTGCTTTAAACCAGCATTCTTCGTAGGGACGCCATGCTACACGGTGCTTTGAACCGTTTGAACCGACTGAAATGAATATGTTTACACGGTGGGCCATTTCAAAAAGAAACACAATCAGTACATCTTTCCGGATTTCCCGCAAAAAGCCGGTAATCCCCGACCCGGTACCGCCATATTCCTTTCAGATTCCCTGTAGGGGCTTGCTGTGCTGACGTGGATCTGTGGTATCCACTAAGTTTTTGATGATTCAGTTTTTGATAACCCGGACCGTTGGTTTATCCAGCTTCTTTAGTTCCTTTACGGCATGTTCGGAGAATTTTACCTGATACATCTAAATTCCCAGCTCCTTCCAGACCTCCGTGTGATCATAGATTTTTCCTTTTTCCATTAATGCATGAGCCCGAAGAATCCGGTCTTCATCCAGCTTCATATCTTCTTCAATCTTAGCCAGTACAAGATTGCGGATAAAAGAAGAAAATAACAAAATTGGAAATAAAAACAAGAGGGACGCTCAATGAAGTCAAAGAATCATACCGCGAAATAGGGAACTCTTTCTTTATGATGCCGGATATAGGAGACTGTATTCCCGATTCATAGGTATAGCCCATGAAAATACCCTCCTTACGGGATGTCCGGTAAAGAGGGTACCTGTTTTACTTGCATACGCCTTTTTTATCTGAAAATTTTTCTCTTAGCATCTGGTTGATTTCGTCTCTTTCTTTTCCCTGTTTTTCCATTTGTTTGATCAGCTTATACGCATGAAACAACGGGGACGGAGCGATTTCAGAGCTGAAGAAGCCGATGCCCATATTCCAGGCCAGTTGTTCAAATACGTCGTCCAGGGCTCTGGAGTCCAGCCCGTTGGCATAGGCTTTCAGCAGTTCCCGCATAGCCTGCCGCATTCTCCCGGCACCGACGGCATTGGCCAGAGAAAGAAGAAGCCGGATGTTATAATCGAGATATCGTTTTTCGCTTTTCCAGGTCATATCCCAAAATTCTACAGCCAGCTCGCCCAGCTTTTCATCAATCATGGGATAGTTCGTGATGACTGCCGGTCGTTCTGGCGCATCTTCCACGTTCCCTTTTTCCTCGGTCCGGTAGAAATAAGCGTGATATTCATGTTCCGCTGTTTTTTCTGTATAATGAACATATCCCAGCATTTCCATGATTTCATAGAGGGGGATTGGTTCAAAGCTTTGGATGACTTCTATCCCTTCGCCGACGGGAAGTTTGGCGGCCTGTTTTTTCAGCCCGTCAAGGAAATTACCAGCAATGCCCCGTACGTCAACTTTTTTGAAACTTGCTACTTTATCTTTCCATTCCAGATTTTTCATATTGTCTGCCCCTTTCTGCTGCCTGTTCATGATACAGTCATTACAGGCGTTTTTTATTGTTTTCTTCGTCTTTCTGGAATGAGTATAGCATAGCAGGTGAGACAAGTATGTTGGTTTTATAACATAATTCGATAATAAGCCGCACTCATGCTGAACTTCATTCTGACAAATAAAAAAATAGCCCGGCAAGGATACATCACCTTGCTGAACTATCATGAGGTGCGCCACCTGGCATGGGTTCACCACAAAAAGGGCTTGCCATTGCGACAAGTCCTTTTTGCTTGCCTTTTTTTGGTAAACCTGTTACGCTAATTTTAGTGGCTAATGGTTCGATACGAAAACGGGTAAGCTCCACAGCTTCTACAAACCGTCGTCCGTCTATAACCGCCTCATCGACCGCTTCTACAAAAATATGAAAAACATCTTGGAAAAATAAGGGACGATGAAATTGAACGCAGACCGCAAGTGGCAGGCCGCCGTTTACCGCAGTCCTGAGGACCGCAAAAACACGGCCTGTGTATGTATAATGACAGGCTTTTTACAAGAAAATAGGTGATAAAAATGAATTGCAAAATGCCTATAGGAATAGATGACTTTGGGAAAATCCGCAATAAGGAGTTCTATTTTGTCGATAAAACGGCGTTTATTCGCCAACTCATCGATAGCCCCCGGGAAGTCACTTTGATTACGCGGCCGCGCCGCTTTGGCAAGACGTTGACAATGAGTATGCTGGAATATTTCTTTTCTATTGAAAAAGAAAGCCAGAGCCGTCATTTATTCGATCATCTGGCTATTGAACAAGCCGGGCCTGAATATATGGCTCAGCGTGGCCAGTATCCTGTCATTTTCCTTACACTCAAAGATATCCAGAATCCGTCTTGGCTGACCTGGGAACGAATGCTTTCCTTTATACGGCTGTTTTTAGCGCAAGTTTATGATAGATATCGCTACATCCGTGAGAGGGCAGATATCAATGATGTCCAGGCCCGTCTTTTTGATCACGTCGTCCAAGGACAAGCGACAGAAGATGAATTGGCCTTATCTTTGACTAATTTGATGGCTATGATGCAGACTTACTATGGCCGAAAAGTTATTCTCCTTATTGATGAATACGATGCGCCGATTCAACAGGCTTGGGAAAGTGGATATTATACCGGCTGTATCGGTTTCATGCGCCAGTTTTTAAGCAGCGCCTTGAAAACAAACGATACCTTGGAATTTGCTGTCCTGACGGGCATTACCCGCATCTCTAAAGAAAGCATTTTCAGTGGTCTGAATAATTTGGATGTCTGTTCTGTTTTGCGCAATCAGTATGCCGAGGTCTTCGGATTTACGGAGGCAGAAATACAAGAACTCTTAGAAACCGCACATCATGGGGAAAAGATTTCAGAACTAAAAAAATGGTATGATGGCTATCACATCGGCCACGCAGAAATTTACAATCCTTGGTCAGTCATCAATTATGTGGCCAATGATTGCCAAGCCAGACCTTATTGGGTCCGGACATCGGGGAACAGCATTTTACGACATCTCCTTTCTCATACGGATGAGTTACGGGTTCAGATGATACAAAATCTGTTGCATGGCAAAGCTGTTCGCGTCACCTTAGATGATAGCCTCATCTATTCTGAAATAGACCGGGATCCGGGAGCTCTTTTCAATCTCTTATTGACGACAGGATATCTGACTGTCGAAAAAGTTTTGTCCCTTAGCGATGACCGTTATGCATTAAGGATACCTAATGAAGAAATCCGCAAACTATACAGCACAGAAATCCTGAATTCCTTAGGGGAAAATGTGACGAAGAACACATTTGATGATCTATTTGATTATCTCATCGAAGGGGAGGCTGAAAACTTTGCCCTTCAGTTGCAACAGCTGTTGAAAGCCATTGTCAGTGTCTATGATACGGCTAATAAAGAAAGTTTTTATCATGGCTTCATGTTGGGGATGACCGCTCTATTTCTAGAGAAGGATTATAACGTAGTATCAAATCGGGAAAGCGGTTATGGACGTTTTGATTTGGCGATTTTCCCTAAAGACAAGGACGATGTTGGCGTTATTATGGAATTCAAAGTAGCTGTTAATGAAGTTGAATTACAGGAAAAAGCCAACGAAGCCTTACGACAAATTGAAACCCAGGAATATATCACAGAGTTTCAAACGAGGGGAATCCATAATGTATGGAAATATGGTATTGCGTTTTATAAAAAGAAAGTTACCGTAGTCAGAGCAGGGGACGTCTCTGAAGGGAATCGTTGTGAGATTTAGTCATAGCTCATTGCATAAAAAAGAGGTTCACAGTCAAAGCGATTGTGGACCTTTTTCTTTTTTGGTGCGCCCGGCATGGGCGCACTCTAATGGGTGAAAGCCCCTAGGCCGCTCGGTAGCGGGAAGGCCATAGCCAGAACTGGTACTAGCATATAAATAGGACAAGTCAAACTGAGGTTTTCCATAAAGTGATACAATAA
>OGWZ01000449.1_pt1 | contig 46853 bp, 42 predicted proteins | sample 1576141 | NCBI WGS metagenome assembly OGWZ01 (sample SAMEA3541512, study PRJEB24748) | human gut metagenome | biome: human gut; feature: human-associated habitat; material: faeces | place: China | collected 2012
AACAAAATCTTCCCATTATTCACGAGCTGTGCAGATTTTTCGGTTGCGCCACAATCGCGTTCAGCGGTATTCCCAAATGATAAAGATAGCAAAAAGAAAGTAAGACCAATTGCTGCAACAAATAATACAAGTAATCCGGTTTGTGCAAGTTCAGACGGAATTATAATTGTATAAAATAATGCAAGTAATAGGATTAGTGAAAAAAGTGCTGTTCCAAGAATTCCTGTTAATTGATAATAAATTCCGGCACCTTTTAACAGATAGCGACCACCTGGAGTCTTGCTGCCACCGATAGAGTAAAGCAATTCATCACAAAATTCAGTTGGGGTCATATCCAAAACATCTTCAAAATCTTCTCCACGTTTTTCAGCTTCAAGAGCCATTCCGGTAAGATCCCGTTCAAGTTGCTTAATTTCAGAATCTGATAAAGGAAATGTACGAATATGGCGTATCATTTGCCGTATGATTCTTTTATCTTTTTTATTTAACATGATTTTATACCTCCGTATCAAATATCTGGTTTACAGATTGGGATATCTGCTTCCAGTTTGTTTTAAATTCGTTCAAATATTCTACCCCATCTGGTGTAATGGAATAATATTTCCTACTTGGACCCAGTGGAGAAGGGCGCATCTCAGAGGTAATAATTCCTTTTTTTTCAAGACGGACTAATAATGGATAAATAGTTCCTTCTTTTATATCTTTAAATCCATACCACAGAAGAGTTGTAACAATTTCATAACCATAAGATGTACTTTTTGATAGTATTTTTAAAATACATCCTTCTAATGTTCCACGCATTAATTGAGATTTATCATACATTACATCACCTGATATTTTCTAATCTATTTATCAATATTATAACATAGCCAGAAAACATGACAATAGATAAGTAATCGAATTGACAATAACTACTATGTGGTGTAAAGTAGAACTATGCTATTATGTGGAGCAAAGTAGCTAGCTGCAGATTACAAAATGGAGAGGGGAATGTAGATGTTAACAAAAATAATCTATAAAAATTTTCGAAGTAATTTAAAGAATTATATTTTGTTTTTCTTGAGTAATATTGTTGCAAGTATGGAGTTGTTTGTATTTCGTGGATTAAAAGAGATTGTATTACAAATTGTAAAAGATACCGAAACAGCATTTCTTTTTAGAATTGATTTTACTATGGCTTTAGGAATGATTTCTGTTATTACTATAATGTTGATGGCGTATGCTATGATTTATTATTTAAAATCAAGAATAAGAGATTATGGATTATTTATTATGATGGGAATGCACAAACGAATGGTATTTAGTTTGATGTTGATAGAATATGTTCTTGGCTGGGTATTCTCATCAATACTAGGACTTATTCTTGGAACTGGTATATTGTATGGCATTCAGTTTTTATTACACAAAATTGCACCTTTATATTTTGTACGAATAGTAACGGCAAATTTGAATATATATGTGTATTCAATAAAATTTAGTATCGGAATTATGATTTTTACGTTTTTTGCTGTCATAGTATGGATTGAAAATCATAATCTGAGTTCAATGATACAAGCTGAAGAAAAGATTCAGAAATGTCCGCAAAAAGGATATTGGACAATTGCAGTTATTATAGGAATTATATTGAGTGTAATTGCCTGGTTTATGTTTCCAAGCTATGAAGAAGTGCATTATGATGCATATTTTATATGGATAATTGGTGGATTTTTAATTTTAACTTTTGGCATGGGTGTATTACTGGAAGAAATAAAAAAACACGAACAATTTTTTTACTTGAAAAATGTATTACAAATAAATCAATTTAGCAGTAAATATCAAAATAACCTAATGCTGGTATTAATGTTTTTTGTTATTCATTTTTTTGCACTTACATATATAAGCACAGAAATTTCTTCATTATTACCAATAGAACACTATAAAGCGAAAAATTATCCATATGATATGTTGTGGATGGCAAACACAAGTGAACAGAAGTATATAGATTCTCTGGCTGATAAAACGAAAATAACAGAAATTCCAATGATGAGGGTTACTTCCGTTAGTGGCGATCAGCAAATCGGTATTTCAGAAAGTTATTACAATAAATTGACTGGAAAGACATTACATTTAAAAAATAAACAAATAGTAGTAGCAATGCAAGATCAAAATCATCCCAATAGAAGCGTAAAGGATCGAACATTTCAATTTAATTATAGAATTATGTATACAGGAAGATATTCAGATGATAAAAGTGAAGAACTCCATTCAATTGTAGTAAAAGGGAAAAGAAATGAAAATTCCGCTCAATCCAAACGCCATCTATATAAAATCAAGAAAATGTATACAGAAAATGTGATTGGACAATATACAACAAACAGATGGTCAGAATCCTTGATTATATTCTCTGATAAATATTTTGAGAAAGAATATAAAAGAATAGAACAGACAAAAAATGAACCGTCTAAATTGATTTTAATTAAATTTGATCAGGAAAATAAACGTAATCTCTGGAAAGAAATAAGAACTTATTCCACAAAACATGGAACAAAAATTATTAATGATGGAAATGAACAAAACATTATATATTACACAGAATCTTTTGTAAAAACACAGCAAACATTATTGATGTTTCGTTTATTAAGCAAGGTGTTTATTTTAACAGCATTATTTTTAAATTCGATTTTTATTATGGAAATAAAGGTTGAATCAGAAATCCCATCCTATAAAAAGAAACAGGAATTTTTGCGTTGTATGGGAATGCAAAAAAAAGAACGTAAAGCTCTTTATCTCTTGGAAATGCAAAGTGTCGGAATGATTTCATTAGCAGCCGGTATTTTTATGTCCGTAATACATTTTATTGCATGTTTATTACGAATGGAAAAAGCAGGGGAAGTTAATAAATGGAATTTTACAAAGTATTGGCTGGTTGCCTGCTTAGGATATATTGCATTAGAGTTGCTTGTGCAAAGAGGTTTTGCACTATATATTACACGTAAAATTGAAGGAGGATTAAAAGATGAGAACAAATGTATTAGAAGTTGAAAATTTAATAAGAAATTATAGAAAATCCGTAATAAAAGAAAGCGAAGAAGATGTAAAGGTTTTAAAAGGAATCAGCTTTCAAGTTACAGAAGGTGAATTCGTTGGAATCATGGGTAAATCCGGATGTGGTAAAACAACTTTGCTTAAGACAATCGGAATGATTGATAAACCGACGGATGGAACAATTAAATTTATGGGAGAAGATACCGGTGAACTGTACGGGGACAAGCTTGCGGATATCCGGAACAGCAGGATAGGATTTATTTTTCAGGACTTTTATCTGATGGACAGCCTATCAGTGGAAGAGAATATTATGCTGCCGATGATCATAAGCAAACAGAATATTAATAAAATGATTGCAGAAGCAAAGAAATATGCAGAACAATTTCAGATAGAATATCTGTTAAAGAAGAATCCATATGAATTATCTGGCGGTGAAAAGCAGAGAGTTGCCATATGTCGTGCTTTGATCAACAATCCAGATTTAATCCTTGCAGATGAGCCAACTGGAAATTTGGACTCAAAGTCAGGAAAAATTGTAATTGATGCATTGAATAAGATTTCATCGGAATATAAGAAGACGATTGTCATGGTAACACATGATCCGCAGATGGCAAGTTATTGTGACCGGATTATTCTGTTGAAGGATGGAAAGATTTTGGAAGAATTAAAGAAGGGTAGTAACAGGGAAACATTTTATCAAACAATCCTTTCCAAAATGGCGGAATTATAAAAAGACCAATGCCAGTATCAGCTATATTTGAATTCAAGATTATTGTAAGGGGTGGGAAGGTATATGCTGCATAAAATAATTTACAAAAATTTTAAAAGCAATATACGGAAATATATTTTATTTTTTGTCAGTAACATTATAGCCGTAGCAGAATTATTTATCTTTTGGGGATTGAATGATGTTGTAGTGCGGGCAGTTACAGAACCTTCGATTATGATGGGAATAAAAAGTGATTTTATGATAGCGGTTGGATTAATAACTGTTGTTACAATACTTTTGATGGTATTTTCTATGCGCTATTATATTAAACTCCGGGCAAAAGATTATGGAACTTTTATTATGCTTGGGATGAAACAGAAGATGTCTTATATGCTTCTTTTTGCGGAATACATTATAGGATGTATAGGTTCACTTTTAATTGGTATTTTGTCAGGAAATCTGCTCCTATATGGAATTTTATATTGCTTAAATCAATACAATCCTCAGATTATTACATTACAAAAAGTGGATCCGGTCGTATATAAAAATACAATTCTTTTGTGTCTGGGAGTTATGCTTGGAATCTTTATAATCCTCCTGGTGTGGATGGACGGAAGAAATTTAAGCTCTTTAATGATGAAAGAGGAAATAAAAGAAAAACGTCCCGTCAGTTCAAAATGGCTGTTGTTTACAGTGTTAGGGATTGTATTTATAATACTTGCAATTAAACAATATAAGCCAGGAACATGGGGATATTATTTTGCACATATATATTTTCTGATAGGCGGAATTCTTATTATCACTTTCAGTGGTGCATTTATTCTTGAACAGGCGAAAAAAGAACCTTTTTACTTTCGGTATGCATTGAAAATCAATCAACTTGATAGTAAATATCAAAGTAATATATTAATTATTCTGATGTTATTTGTAATACATTTTTTTGCTCTTTCTTATATCGGTACACAAATAGTAGAGATTCTGCCTCTTGACAAGACAAATAGTAATTATCCTTATGATATAATCTGGATGGCACGCCAGAACGATGAAAAATACAGTGAAAAAATAGCTGAAAAATATAATGGGACAGTTAAACATATTCCGATGATCCGGGCAACAATGTTTTATTCACAGGAAGAAATTGGAATATCTGAATCCACATATAAAGAACTAACAGGGAAGGCTTATGGTTTGTCTGGGAAAGAAATTGTTATAGGAATTGAGGACCAGAATTATCAAAGGGAAGAAAAAGTAACTGATAAGGTTCTTTATGATTTATTTGGATGGCTGTATATTGGTAAATTTAATCCGAATAAAAAGGAAAAAGAAATTCATACACAAAACGCATTTGGAAAATTCGTACCAGAAGATGCCGGTGAAGGTTGTGAAGATACAGTTATATTTTCGGATGAATATTTTGATAAACAATGGGAAAAACAGGCAGCAGATGATGAAGAAGTTTCAATGTTAGAAGTATTTTCTTTTCCAAAAACAAAAGAGCAGATGGCATGGAAAGAGATAAAAGATCACGCAGATAAAGAAGGAATTACTGTATTCCAACCAGATGACAGTCATTCGTCACATGCTATATGTTATAATAAGACTGTGTTTTTAAAAGAACAGAAAATAAGTAATATATTTTTGCTTTTTAGCAAGCTGTTTATTCTGATAACCCTTTTAATCAGTGGTGTTTTTATTATGGTTGTTAAAAATCTGGCCGAAATGTCTTCTTACCAAAGACGTTATGAATTTTTTCATTCTATGGGTATGAAACAAAAAGAACAAAAGAAGAATTTAAGTTTTGAGATTTGCAGCGTGGGGAATATAGCATTAGGTACAGGTATTTGTTTGGCTCTTTTATATGTAATGACCTATTCACATTGGTATGAGGCAATGGGTGAAAAGATCTCAACTGCTTTTTGGAGTTACTGGCTTAAGCTTGTTGGAATTTATACAATTATTCAGATAGTTGTGCAGAAATTATTTGTAAGGTATGTGAACAAAAGAATTTAGAAGAAAGGCTCAGACGAGGTTTGTTGTGTCAAATTTTGAATGCGGTATAAAAATACGCATATAATATTTTACTGACAAATGTTTGCAAAAATCACTTGCCTTTTGCAAAGGTTCGTGATAGAATTTTTGTCAGTGATCAGGTTGCAGAAACTTGCGATGCCTGCGACCGGACGGAGGACCTGAGGGCCCTCCGTTTTTCTATATATGCAGATTTTTATAGAAGGTGAAAAATGACAGAAAAAGCGTTAAAACCGATAAAACCATTTTTGAATTATGAAGAACAAATCAATAATCTCATCGAGCAAAAAGGAATGATTGTTAATGATCATAAATTTGCTGTGTCCAAATTAGAAGATATCAGTTATTTTGCTTTAATAGATGGATATAAAAATCTGTTTTATAATCCTATGACAAGAAAATATAAGGAAGGCACAACCTTTGAGGATCTTGTTGCTTTATATGAATTTGATGAAAAACTTCGTACATTGATCTTCCGGTATCTTTGTCATTTTGAGCAAAAAATGAGATCGCTGATTTCTTATCATTTTTGTGATACTTATTCAGAAAAACAGGAAGATTATCTGAATGCTGTACATTATAATAACTCGGGAGCAAATAAAAAGAAAATTGCTGCTTTAATAGCTATACTGGATAGAGAAGCAAAGAAAAGCACAGATCACGCTTATGTAGTTTATCAAAGAAAAACATATGGAAATGTTCCTATGTGGGTCATTATGAAAACTTTAACATTTGGACAGATGTCAAAGATGTATTCATTTCTGACGACCAGTATGAAAACGAAAATTAGCCGACATTTTGATTATGTAAGTGAAAAAGAACTAATTCAGTACATGAAAGTGCTTACCTTATATAGAAACGTCTGTGCTCATAATGAAAGGTTATTTTCATATAAGAGCAGGTTTGATATCCCTGATACAATATTACATAGAAAAATGAAACTTCCGCAAAATGGAAATAAATACAAATGTGGAAAAAACGATTTGTTTTCTGTTGTGATTGCTTTTCGAATGTTGCTGGCAAAAGAAGATTTTGCTGAATTTAAAAAATCTTTGAATCAGATAATTAACCAGTATATGAAAAAGACGGGCAATCTAAACCAGGATTTATTTTTCAAAGCAATGGGATTCCCGGAAAACTGGAAGAATATAAGTAGATATAAATTATAAAATAATCAATATAGTACGAACCGAGGATTCAAAATGAAAACCACGGAAAACAGATAAATATATAAATAGTCAGGAAGGTCAATATTTTGATTTGCCTGACTTATTTTTTTTATATCCAAATATGTAAGAAAAGTTGCCGATGGAAAGTTCTTTGCATTTTATTTGTAACATTTATCAAATTGAATAGTTAATATTATAAAGGAAAGGAGGACAGCACATGGATTTTGATTGTATATATAAATCATATTACCTGGACGTATATCATTTTTTGTGTGGTTTATCATCGAACAAAGAAATTGCAGAAGATATTACACAGGAAACTTTTACAAAAGCATTGACGGCAATTAATTCATATGATGGAAGAAAAGATATACGTGCATGGTTATTTACAATTGCAAGAAATACATATTTTACATATTGTAAGCGTGAGAAAATCTATGTGGAATGGGAGCCTCCAACGGAGCAGGTCGATATTCAGACGGAGTTTATTGACAATCTAATAAATAAAGAACAGGTTGAGAAAATACATAATTTTTTGAAAAATATGAAAGATCCATACAAAATAGTATTTGAATTAAGAATACATGGGGAACTTTCATTTGAAAAGATTGGAAGAATTTTTGGAAAAAGTTCTGGCTGGGCAAGAGTAACTTATTATAGAGCCAAAATGAAAATATTAGAATATATGGAGGCAGAGAATAATGAATAAAATAACATGTAATGTAATTAAAGATATTCTTCCGCTTTATATAGATGGGGTGGTAAGTGAAGATACACAAAAAATAGTGGATGAACATTTAGCGGAGTGCAGTTTATGCAGGGATGAAATGAATAAATTAAAAAAAACGTTAGTTATTCCAACAAATGAAGAAATACAACAGGAGACTGTCAATGTATTGGAAAAAAGTATTTCTTCTATTGAAAGAACTGTAGTTAAAAAATTTATCCATTATTCATCGTATTTCGATCTGATATTTAATATCGGAATGATTCCGTTTATATATTGGCTGTATGTGATTTGGATAAAAAAAGAAACGTCTCTTTTGAATATATATGTGTTTATCAAAAAATATAACCGAATAAGCGGGGACTTATTAAGCTTTGCTTTGTTTTTTGTAATATTTATTTGTTGCGATATTATCCATATTGTTTTAACCATGAAAAAGAAACAATTGAATATTATGGATTCGGTAGTTGTGATGTCAATTATGGTAAAGTTATTTCTTATTCTTATTCTAATGGCATTTTTAACGGCAGGTATATTAATGTAAGGGGGAGAATTCATGTTCAAAGTTGTATGGAAAAGCTTTAAGTATAATAGGAAAAATTTTCTTTCTTTTTTTATGAGTGAAATATTATCAGTTGCAGTTATATTTATGCTTATTTATATTCAAGAGGCATTGTCACAAGTTCCAGGAATAAAAACTGAAGCTTTACAATTTGCATATCAAAGTGAATTAAGAAAGCAGTTACGCATAATCATTCCATGTATTATTTTAATTATGATTCTGGTAACGGGATATTCTGTTAAAGCGTATATAAACACAAGAATATGGGATTATAAATTATTTCAATTATTAGGAATACGCAAGAAAAATTTAAAAGTAATGATTGGTCTGGAATATGTAATAAGCGGTATGCTTGCATGTGGTTTTGGAATTCTGTTTGGTTTAATTGGAACGAAAATTATAAAAGAAATTCTTCATACTAGAATAAATGCAAGATTTGTCAAAGGCATTTCGATGTCAAGAGTTTATCTTGTGTTGATTCTAAGCTGTCTGATCATGACGATAGGCGTATATATTACATTGCAAATATTATTAGATACCAGAACGAATTTAGGAGATAAGATATTCAAGATTAAGGAATCTCGAATCCATTCGATGATATCAGTTATTTACTTTATAGTGGGTATTTTGGTTATTAGTAGTGGTTATCTGTTGGTGAATAATGATCCAATGATGGCTTATATGGCACTTATATGTATTTTGACAGGTCTTATAATTCTTATGATATTCGGAACTGGATTTTTTATGGAAAAATTCAGTGAGTCGAAATATTATAAAAAGCATATATTAGCTTGGAATGATTGCTACTGTTACATAAAAAAACATGGATTTCGGATGCTAATGCAGATATTGTTGGGAATCATTTTAATATTTAATACATTTTTAATGCTTCGAGGTACAATTCATGACAGATATATGCCAAATGATTTTGTGTGTATCGGCAACTCAAAAGAAACGACAGCAGTAAATACTGTGGTAACAGCTCGATTTAATGGTCTTACAAAACAATTCCCGTTTCTGTGGTTTAATGAGATGAGAGGTGATTCCTGGGTTGCTATATCACTTAGCGACTATAATAAAATTTACAATAAAAATGAATCGTTAAATAAAAATGAAATAATAAGAATTTGGAGAAAAGAAGGGAGCCGTAAATCGGATCTAAGTGATAAACAACATAGAAAAATAAAATCAATCGCACTTGGTAAATGCGGAAATATGGATGAAGAGGGATTGGAATATAAATACAATTTCCAGATAAAGAAAGAGCAAATCAAAGAGATGATCGGCTTTTCTATGACCGGTCTTGTAATTATTCCAGATAATATATTCACGCAGGCAGAAAAAGAAAGTGATTATAAAAAAATGTTTATGATTATAAATCTGCCAAAAAAGAACCTGACAGTTTCAACACGATACATAGAAGAAAAATTGCAACAAGGAAAACTAGATGAGGCTTTTTGTAAGTTGACAATTCAGGGTATTGATAAAAAAGAAAACGTATTAAATCAAATGGTAGCAATCCTCGTAGCGATTATTATTTTAATTTTTACGATGTTTATAACATGGTTAATGCTGCAGAATGATCAGGAGCATTTAAAACGAAAATATCAGATAGGTGCTATTCTTGGTGTGAAGAGGAAGGAAGGATATTTATCCGTTGTGAAAGAAATATCCAGAGACATGTGGTGGTCCCTTTTACTTGCGATCGGTATAAGTGGAATGTTTTGCGGCGTATTTATAAAATCTTATTATTACGGAACAACGGAAATTGTTTTGATACAAAAGGAAGTTGCAATGTTAGGATGGATTTTATGCATATATGGAATTATTTTTATGATATTTATTATTTTTTCAACCAGGCGTTTATGGAAAGAAATTTCAAAAATATGGGGTGATAAGAATTGATGAGAAATATATTAGAAGTTAAAAATCTTGTAAGAAGTTACAATACAGCAACTTTTAGGGATTCAAAAAATAATGTGAATGTGTTAAAAGGAATCAGCTTTCAAGTTGCGGAAGGTGAATTTGTTGGAATCATGGGAAAATCCGGATGTGGTAAGACAACTTTACTTAAAACACTCGGAATGATTGATAAACCGACGGATGGAACGATTAAATTTATGGGAGAAGATACCAGTGAACTATACGGGGATAAACTTGCGGATATCCGGAACAGTAAAATAGGATTTATTTTTCAGGATTTTTATCTGATGGACAGCCTTTCAGTGGAAGAGAATATCATGCTGCCGATGATCATAAGCAAACAGAATATTAATAAGATGATTGCAGAAGCAAAGAAATATGCAGAACAATTTCAGATAGAACATCTGTTGAAGAAAAACCCTTATAAATTATCCGGTGGTGAAAAGCAGAGAGTTGCCATATGTCGTGCTTTGATCAACAATCCGGATCTGATCCTTGCAGATGAGCCGACCGGAAATTTGGACTCAAAGTCAGGAAAGATTGTAATTGATGCATTGAATAAGATTTCATCGGAATATAAGAAGACGATTGTCATGGTAACGCATGATCCGCAGATGGCAAGCTATTGTAGCCGGTTAATTCTGTTGAAAGATGGTGTAATACTAGAGGATTTGAAGAATAGCGGAAATCAGGATGCATTTTATCAGGAGATCCTTGGGAAGATGAAAGAATTGTAGAAGATTCACAATTCCAATTTCAGGTTTTGTAGACGCCAAAATAGGCAAAAGAAATTGTTATAAAGAGTATTTCGAAAAATTCATGGCCAGAAAACCGGGTATTCATGGCCACAAGCAACTGTTGCCACACAAATCATGGTATAATTATCCCAATCATTTAAGTATAAAATTAACACAAAATAATAAGGAAGCCCTTTCAAATGACAATAACAGACACCGTAAAACAAAAAAAGCCAAAACATAAACTATTGGAGAAATACACCATAAAAGAAAGAACAAGGAAACAAAAAGCAGACATATTTATGGAAATCGTTTTTCAGATATATCTTTGCATCCCATGGATCAATATAAATGGGAAATATAACACAATACATATGTATTTAATAAAGGCATTTCGACAAAACGATTATGTAGACATATATATACAAACATTCTTGAAAAATCATACATGGCCGCAACAGTATTCAAGAATGGCAGCATTAATCTTCTTGCTGGCTATAATTGCAATGCTTCTTGTGCAATGTTTAGAATTGTTTAAACTATATCAGAACATAAAGGGTATCAATAATTCTAACTATTTATTAGCTATTGGTATCGCCTGGTTTGCGGTATTTTATATTTTTCTCGCTGCGTTGGACGCACACAGTGAAGGATTGATAAAGCTTTATTCCATGCCTGCTTATTTTTACATGATAACATTTTTAGCTTTGATAGTTGTGTGGATATTTTTAGATATGCAGGCAAATATCTGGGATGATGAGACAGCAAAGCACAAAGCTGAACTGGAAGAATGTGATAAGAAATTACTGCAAATAAAAATAAATTCCCTGGAAGCACAATATAAGGAAATGCTGAAAAGCAGAAAGGTTGTGCATGATATGAAAAACCATCTGCTTGCATTAAAAAAATATTCCCAGGAGCAGGACTGGATCGGACTGAATGACTACTTAAATGAACTTAGCAAGGATATATTAGATTACAATTATCAAATCTGGACAGGCAATCGTATGCTGGACATGATACTTAATGAGAAATTAAAAGAAGCCAAAGATAAAAAAATCGATATGCAGATCAGCACAGAAGTATTTACAACGCTTCCTTTTACGGATCGTGAAATTATATCATTGTTTGGCAATCTTTTAGACAATGCAATAGAAGCCTGTGAACGAATAACTGATAAAAATACGTGGATCCATATAAAAATGAAAAAGAAAAATCAACTGTTGTATTTTGAAATCAAAAATACGACAGAGCATACAGTGCAACCAGTTCCGGGAACGTTTATAAGCACAAAAACAAATGGTACTTTACATGGATACGGAATGAAAAACATTATGGATGTTGTTGAAAAATATCGTGGGATCTTTCAATCTCAAATGGTTGAAGATTATTTTGTAGTCATGATTTCAGTCTATGCCGATATATACAGCAAATGATATAAGACATTATTTTATGTGAGTGGGTGAGTGAAATGAAAAAAGACAAGTTATTTTTTCAGATAATGAAAAAAATATTTTTGGGACACCATAAAGAATTAAGAATTCTGATTTTATGCGAAACAATACTGACGGCAATTTCATATGCTATAGTCAGCGGATATCAGATGTTTTCCAACGGACATTCCTCAGAATATTTTATGCAGGAAGACGGAATAAGCAAAAGCTTTCTTTCCGCCGGAACAATTCTATTATTCTGCGGAATTATACTGATTATCACAGTTCTCATATCATATCTTGGAAAGCGTATTCCGGAATATGTATTTTTACAAAGAATGGGAATATCAAAGAAAGATTTAAAAACGATGGTTTTATACGAGGCAGCAATTTCGTATCTGGTATCCATCATAGCAGGATTTTTCGTTGGAAAAATATTGACTGAGGGATTAAAGATCCTTATGGTTCGTGCTTTGCATATAAATTTTAAATTAGGAAGGGTGGCTTTCTTTACATATCCGTCTATTTGTATCCTCATTTTATTTATATATGGGCTCAGTTTCTTGCTGGTAAAAGAATTGCAATCCGATTTTCTGATCATTACTAATATGAATGAGACAGCAAGAATAGAAAAGCTGGAAGGAAAATTCAGAGTTCCTAAAATAATGATCGGAATCATACTTTGTATTTATTCCGTTTATGCATATTCTAAAATATACCATTATGAGAGTGCATATCTGATCATCGCTTTCTTTGCCGGATTGTATTTAAGCTTAAGAAATATATTTTCTATTTTTTTAGAACGTATAAAGCACAAAAAGCAGAAAAAATATTATAAGAATCTTTTGATGAATCATCGGTTTTATTACCGTATGAATACCGTGAGCAGATATATTTTATTCTTTTCACTGATGAGTTTTTTAAGCTGCTTTTATTTCGGAATACAATTTATCAGTACAATAAATGCCGAAAAAGCAGAAAGTTTATATCCGTATGATTTTATGTGTGTTGCAGATAAATCAGACGATAAGCTTTTTGAAAAAATAAAAGAAAAGTATCATGCTACATTAACTGAATATCCAATGGTAAGAGTTGCAAACGCAGATAAGACGGAACATTTAGAGGGACGAGGGGAAATTATTATCCAGGGACAACAGATTGGTATCTCGGAGTCTACTTATTACAAGTTAAAAAAAGCTGTAGATCCATCGTATAAAAAGAAATCCTTAAATCTGGATAAAAATGGAAAGAAAGTATATGTTGTCCATCAACAGGACCGGGCAACAAAGGCTCAGCCGGTCGACTGGTACTATAACAAAAAGACACCGACTTTACATATCGGACTCCCTTGTGAATATTGTGATTATGCTGATCATGAGACAACATACGATAAGAAAATAGTTGCCGGAGAGGAGATCTCCAGTCTTACAGGGTGTTACAGTACACCAAAATGTGAAAATCTGATCGTTTTTTCCGATGAATATTTCAAAAAAGCTCAAAATGAATGGAAGGATATAGAGGCTTTGACTGGTTTTAAATTGGAACGGTATAAGGCAATGTATGGTGATGATGGAGAACCTTATATTATTGAAGGACCAACAAAACTGGTATTCATCCAGACAGATAAAAAGTACATAGATCAAATCGATAAAGAATTGGAGTCAAAAGAAGAGAGACATAAATATATCGGCAATTATGATTCTACGGTAAAATTTCATTATTTATCAAAAGCAGCAATTACGGATATGAAAACCGAAAGAGCCGTTAAGTCGATGATCTGTGTATATATTATCATTACATTAAGCATATTGAATTGGATCATGCTATATGCCATGAACGAAATGGAGAAAAAAGAAAAAGCAGAACGCGAGAAATTCCTGGTATCCATGGGAATGGACCGAAAAGAACGGAAGAAAATGAATAAAAGAGAATGGTACATATATTGGATTGTCCCGACAATTATTCTTATCATTTCAACCATATTATTTATGCGAGATACCATGACTGCGAGAATGTATCCAGATGATATCCGGAAAATCTGTGAATTACAGGAAGCAGTGGTTATAGCAGTGTGGATCGTAATAAATGGAATATATTTTTGGATTATGAATCGAAAGGCAAGAAGGGGGTAGAAAATCATGACAAATAATACAGAAATACTGCGGACAGAAGGGTTAAAGAGATCATATCTTGTTAATGAAACGAAAATAGATGTATTAAAAGGAATCAATCTGACCATTAATAACCAGGAATTCATAGCCATTATGGGAAAATCTGGATCAGGGAAAACAACACTCTTAAAATTATTAGGACTGCTGGACCGGCCGACGGAAGGAAAAGTCTTTTTTAAAGGTGAAGACAGTAATTCGTTAAGAGGGGACAGGCTTGCCATGATCAGACGCCGTGAAATTGGATTCATATATCAGGATTACTATCTTATGGACAGTTTATCGGTAAGAGAAAATATCATGCTGCCGAAGATTCTGGATCACAGTCCAGTAGAAGAGAGTATAACGGAAGCAGAAAAACTAGCCGATATTATGGGGGTTCGTGCTTTACTGGATAAAAAAATCTTTGAATTATCAGGAGGCGAAAAACAAAGGGCAGCAATCTGCCGGGCGTTGATGAATCATTCGGATCTGATCCTTGCCGATGAACCGACCGGAAATCTGGATTCTGCTTCATCAGAAACAGTAATGGAATACCTGCAGATGATCAATAAAGATTTGAAAAAGGCTGTTGTTTTGGTAACGCATGATGCATATGTTGCAAGCTTTTGTGACAAGGTGATCTTTGTAAAGGATGGGAATATTGAAGTTGAATTAAGGAAAAAAGAAAAACAGGATGTTTTCTGCGATAAGATTATGAAAGCACAAAAAAATATCTTGAAAAACAAATGAATGATATAGGAAAGACAATCATCATGGTCACACATGATCTGCAGATGGCAAGCTATTGTAGCCGGTTGATTCTATTGAAAGATGGAGTGATATTGGAGGATTTAAAGAATAGTGGGGATCAGGAGGCGTTTTATCAGGAGATTCTCAGAAAGATGAAAGAGCTGTAAAAGATTCACAAAAAATTGACATTGCTGACTTGAAAAAGTAAATTCCAGTGCAAGAGTAAATTCCATCATGTTTTAAATTTTGCCGAAATTACGAGAGATTTTCTTTTTGACCAAATTGCATGAAAGCAATTCGAAAGGTTTTGCCCAGCAGGAAAAAAGAGAAAAATACAGCTGATAACGGGTGTAGATTGTATCGCTCCATTTATACCGTTTTTGTTCATGGAATATGTGATTGTTCCGGGGCGAAAGGGTACTGTAATGAAACGGATCATAACCTTTGATAAAAAAGTCAGGTTGATTATATTTAATCTTCCTGACTTTTTGCTGATACTCCGAAAAAATAAAAGCGATCAGATAAAAATTATTTCTATCACCATGCATTCGGAAGAAACTACCGGTAGCAAGTTCTGTAGATATGTCGAAGTATGCAAAAGAGATTGTTATAAGGGTGTTTTTAAAAAATTCGTGGCCAGAAAACCGGGTATTCATGGCCACTATCAACCAAATGAAGAAAAGGCATGCTATAATAAACCAAGAAATTAATACGGAGACAAATCAAATGAAAGATTGGACAAGAAAAAGAAAAATAGACTTTATAATAGGCGTAGTCTTGCAAATATACCTTCTTTTCCCGTGGATACAGCATTATACAATATACGGATATTTGTATAATGTGTTGAAAATGAATGACTATGTCCAAATGTATAATGAAACGATATTGCCATCATTAAGAGAATCCTGGAACTATACAAAAATGACAGCATTTGTTTTCTTAATTATCATTATTCTAATTGCACTTTTTCAATTGACTGAATTAGCACGAATATATCACATATTAAAAAATGAACAGTCAAGTGATTATCGTGGATTTTTTTGGATTATATATTTAGCTATCTTTTCGAGGTTTTTTGAGAAATTTGCTTATGTAGATCCTATAGATGATTCTTTGATTCCTATATATGTAGAAATATATATATGTGTATTGTTGGTTTTTATCGGTCTATGGATTCTAATTGATGCAATGCTGGATACATGGGAAGCAGAACATCAGATATTAATATCTCAATTAGAGGAACAGGAAAAGCATGCATTACAAACGAAAGTCAAGATTTTGGAAGAACGCTATCAAGAAATGTTAAAAAGCCGAAAAGTGGTTCATGATATGAAGAACCATATTCTGGCGCTCAAGAACTATGATCAAGAGCAGAACTGGCCCGGATTGCATGAATATCTGAATGAACTTAGTGATGATATGCTGGAATATAATTTTCATGTCTGGACTGGAAATCATATGCTGGATATGATCTTAAACCAAAAGGAAAAGGATGCACAGAATCAAAATACCGTTATGCAGATTGATACAGAAGTCTTTTCGACACTCCCTTTTACAGACCGGGAAATCATATCCCTTTTCGGGAATCTATTGGATAATGCGTTGGAAGCCTGTGAGAAAATCAATGATAAAAAGCGTTGGATAAAGATTAAGATAAAAAAGAAAAATCTATTGTTATATATTGAAATTGCAAATGCATTAGAGGAAATGCCGAAGCAAATTCAAAAAGAATTTGTTTCAAATAAAAAAGATAATGGACTTCATGGATATGGAATGAAGAATATACAGGATATTGTAAAAAAGTATGATGGAATCTTCGAATATAAGGTATATGAAGATCATCTGATATTTATGATTTCTATCTATAATAACTGATAAGGATAAGGGGATGAAAAGTATGTTGAAAAAAATATTTTTTAAACTGCTGGGAGAAAGGAAAAAGGATTACATAAGAGTTATTTTAAGTGGAATCTTCTGTATATCGGTCGTATTTTTTTCTACGTCTGTTGGCAGCAGTCTTGTTTATATATCAACGGGACGACGGGCAACTATGACAGAATTAGTAATGGAAGTTGAAAAGAATTTTATTTTGCCGTATGTGTTACTGATCTTTCTCATGATTTTAATTATACTCGGATATATTCGTAAACGATCCAGCGATTATGCAATGCTCAATATACTGGGAATCAAAAGGAAACACAGATATATGTATATTGGCTGTGAATATCTCGGAATCATTTTAGGATCAATTGCAGGAGGATTGATTCTTGGAATATTGGAAGCAATGATCGTAAAAAAGATACTGGAAAATATTTTTCAGAATTATGTAAGCAATATATATTTGGGAATATCACCGTTAATTCTCACACTAATTATAAGCGTAATCATGTTTGGAATCGGCTTCGCCTTTTGTGATCAGTATATTGCCTGTATCGGAATTGACCATATAGTATCGGGAGGAAGTAATCATAACAGAGCAAGTAAGAATACATTGCTATTTTGTCTTATAGGAGTTGCAGTATTTATTCTTACATTAGTTTCTATTGTTACATATTGGGGACAAATCGGATATACGATTCCGACAGCTCTAGGAATCATAACGGCAGTTATTTTTACTTTATTTGGCTGTAGATTATATCTTGAAAAATTAAGAAAACGAAAGAATAAATATTATAAAAAAATCCTTTGGCTCGATAACTGGTACGATCAGTTTTTCAGTCATGCTAATATCAGTTATATTGTCAGTGCTTTTCTGATTGTTATTCTGTTTGGATTTAATATTGTATTGGTAGACAATCTTCCTGTAAGGCAGCCGGAAAATTATCCGTATGACATAGTCTGGGGTGCCAATACAAAAGATAAAGCATTTATCGAAAAGTTAAAAGAAAAGTATAATGTTCAGACAGAATTCATTCCATCTATCAGAGTGACTTCAGGAAACTGTGCAGAACATACTGGAATTTCTGCAACAGAATATAAACGCCTTACAGGAAAGCAGGTTCATTTAAAAAATGATGAAATATACGTTATATACCAATGGGACCGAAGCGAATATGGAACAATTGGTCTGGATTTCGGAAAGCTGAAACCAAGATTATACACCGGATGCGCTACTGCAGATATCTGGATTTATACTGCGAGAACATTACCAGGTAATAAATTTACAAGAAAATATACAATTAAGGGAAATGACAGAAGAATCATTACCGGGAATTTTAAAACAAGGGTTTTGAGTACCAGCAATATGAATACGGATGTGTTTGAAGATATAATTGTATTTTCGGATCATGAATATGATAAGATTAGTCAAAAAGCCAAAGGGTCAAACCTTACAGTATTAATGAACGTAGCACAGAATTATGATGCTGTTGTAAATAAAATAGCTAATTATGCAGCAAAACATTCACAGATTAATTTCTTTGATTATCATGACGGAAATCTGATTTATGATAAAAAATCGTGCACAATAGAAAATCAGGAAAACCGAATGTTAAATGTAAGTGCGATGTTGATTGATATGCTTGTATTATTTATCAGCATAATCTTTATCTTACTAGAGAAAATATCCAGTGATTACGAAGCACTGGAATGGAAGTATTTATTCTATTACCGCACTGGAATGCCAGAGAAAAAGCGAAGAAAAAATATTTATAAAGAAATAACCATGACATCCAAAGTTGCCCTGATAACCGGAATGTTTATAGCGGCAGTAATGATATTGGTGAAAATATTATATAAGAAAATGCCGGTATATTGGACAAAGATTTATCTGGCAGAAGCCGCAGTAATGATTATAGGTATGACCGCTATTATCATGATAATCGTAAGAATTGCAGCATGGCGTTCATTTAAGCGCAGTGAGAGGAGAAATAAGGATGAATAAAGAAAATATATTAGAAATTGATAATCTGGAAAGAAGCTATTCAACAGTCATGCCGGACGGAGAGACAAAGGTTTATTCTGTGCTAAGAGGAATTTCATTTCAGGTAAAACGAGGGGAATTTATTGGTATTATGGGAAGTTCCGGATGTGGGAAAACCACACTTTTGAAAACTATCGGAATGCTTAATAAGCCAAATGGCGGAAAAGTGCTCTATAACGGCGAAGATACAACAGAAATTTATGGAGATCATCTGGCAGAAATACGCCGGACGCAACTGGCGTTTGTTTTTCAGGATTTTTACTTGATGAATAGCTTAACTGTTCGTGAGAATATTATGATGCCATTGATATTAAATGAAGATGATCCTGTGGAAAGTTCTAAAACTGCAGAAACTATGGCAGAAAAACTTGGAATTTACAAGCTGTTAGATAAAAAACCTTACGAACTGTCTGGAGGTGAGAAACAGAGAACGGCGATTTGCAGAGCAATGGCAGAAAATCCAGAATTGATACTTGCAGATGAGCCGACCGGGAACCTTGATTCTAATTCATCCAAACAGGTTATCCATACATTGTCCTACATTAATCAGGAATTCGGGAAGACGATTGTCATGGTAACACATGACCCGCAGATGGCTAGCTATTGCAGTCGGTTGATTCTGTTGAAAGATGGCGTGATACTGGAGGATTTGAAGAATAGCGGAAATCAGGAAGTATTTTATCAGGAGATTCTTGGAAAGATGAAAGAATTATAAAAAACAGAAGTAAACGTACTAGATATATCTACGTTTACTTCTGTTTTTCAATTGTGTAGGATGCTTTGAAGGAAACAGTAATCCCAGAAGATATATTTTATCAAGTATCGTACCTTTTCTTACATACTATTAATATATGGTAAGAAACACGTACATTAACCAATGGCTGGTTGTTTCAGGCTTCTTTTTTTTAGCTATTGAAGATTATTAAAGAGTATTAAAAAGCCTTATTTAATCACATTTTTGGGAAGGATTGATAATGAATAAAAAAGATCAATAAGGTTGCAAAGCTGATTTCTTTATTGCAAAAGTGTTGCTTTTCCCACCATTGAAAAAAGATGAATACAATTAATGCAACAGTTATATTTCAAATTCAATATAAAACAGATAGGAATATTGATAAGTAAAAACAAATGAATTATATGGATTTTGTGAATGGCAAATTATTGCAATTGTGCTTTTGGGGCATATAAATTAAACTTTAGTAAATATTTTCCAAATTTATATATTTTTCCTGAATTAAATATAAAGCTCTGCTGTATGGTAGGGCTTTTTTTATATGTATTTGTATTACAGAATTTGTCCAGAAAAGGCAAACAAAAATTTTTTCTGTCATACTATATATAGAAGGGAATATTCCAGTACATAAGAAAAGGAGTGCATTATATGGTAAAAAAAGAAGATAAGATTGCTTATGAGATTGAAATAGAACGTTCCGAAGTAATGGAGCAGGAAATAGATCGTTCTATTAATCAGATGAATGATGAGTTTCGCATGACGAGGACAGCCGTAGAATTAACGGACTTGCAGGGAAAAGAAGAATGAGATAAATACATCTCCAAAGAGAAACTGGGTAATTTGGTCGTAAATCGTGCTGAAAAATTGTTTGAATTGTCTTCTGAGGAATCGAATTATCTCAGAAACCGATTAAAAAAATATGATAAAATGGAATTGCAGCATCTATATCATAATTTTACTTCATTTGGTGTGGATGCTGTGCTTGAATGCATATGTGAGAATGAAAAACTAAAACATCAGAACAAGAAATGGGCTGGCACTATCCCGTAGTGCCAGCTACTTTTTCTTAGACATCCATTAAATCAGAATAACCATCTGGTTCACAAGATGATGGCTTGTAAGGATCTGTAATCTTATGGAATGTATTTATTTTATTGTCTGCAAGCTCTATACCGGAATTTGGATGGATGTTAGTGTTAAGCCGTTCCAGATACTGAGAAATCTCCCGGATATCCTTTTCGATATAATCTGGATATTTTTGATGAATATTATTTAATTCCAAGAGGAGCTTCGAAATTCGATTGTTTTCTAATTCAGTTCCGGATCCTGCAAGAACCATGTCACTTGCGTATTCTGTACCTGCTTTATCGTTTTTTACAGCTACCGTAACAAACATAGGCATATGTTCCATATTGCACTGCAATTTCAATTCATGAATCAATGGCTCCAATTTTGTTTTATAAAATTTTCTTTTGTCATAAATATCTTTTTCAGTCACTGTCTTTCCCTCACTCTGATTAAATTAAATTTTCGATACTTGAAAACAAGTCAAATCCATCATCACCGAATGATTCAGAACCGCTATTTTCAAAAGTTTCAGAAGCAGATGAAGTATGAAGATCTTCTTCTTTTTCTGGTAGCATTTCTTTTTCGTGATATGCATCTTTCTCCATGTTTTTTTCATCATACGATGCAGATTCAGTGTTTTTCGATATATTTTCTTTATTTATAAAATTAGTATCTGGTTTTAAATCTGGAGGTGTAGTATTTTTTGCTTTTTTATCAATTGAATTACTTAAAGAGAGATTGGACAACTGTTTATGATCTGGCTCTTTAGAGGATTCCTCTTCTGGCGGCGTTGTAGTTTGTGCATTGGATGCGTTTGATGCTTTTTCAGCTTTTGTAATTGTCTTGGCTGTTCGTTTCGTTACGGATGGAATGGATATATTATTTTCTTTTTTCTTTCCACCATAGTTTCCCCTTGCTTTTACAATATAGGTATTTGTGTCGATATATGGTTTCAGAAAAAGTTCATCCAGATAATTGCGAAAAATAAGCTTAATTACACTATTGCGCTGTCCATTCCGAAACTGCTGTAAAATTTTGATAACCTCATTTTCAATTTCGTTTTTGGGATCCAAAGCAAAATGCGCATCACAATTTTCCAGAGGTTTCTCTGGAGGCATTTCTGGAGGAAGCGGAATATGAAATTCCTCATCCCCCTGCGCATATGCAATCATGGCCTTTTTCATCCATTTTCCCATTTCAAACATTGGATGCAAGGTAAGTGCGACCAAATCCAGATCATGCTGCCAGTATAAACGAACGATTACGTTCATATTATCACCTCCTAGCGGATCTGATTAACACGCTGGTAATAATATCCCCGCACATTTGAATAGATATTGCTTAAATCCGGATCATTGATATTACCAGGAATAATTTGCAGTCCATCCATATAACGGAAGACATTATTAAACTGTTCGGACCATGCATCATAAGTACCACCGGTTGCAACAATGTAATCAATGTCAGCAAAATAATTATGTGTTGATTTTAACTTTTCAATTGTTTCATTGCATACTTCTCTGGATGCATCTTCCAGTAGTGTGCGGAAGGATTCATTGCTACGTTTCATATGCTTTCGATCGAGAATCCGTATTTCACCTGTTTCTAAAAGGTTCTGCAGATCCGGGATCTGTAATGATACACCATAAGTGTCCTGAATTTTTTTACATGTTCTTGAAAAGACCTCCCGCATCCCAAAATCCGGGAATGTGTTTTCATCGACAACACTACCATGATCGACAAGATAATCATCACAGGTTCCAAATCCTGGATCAAACACAATCGTATTCTTTGAAAAGATTTTTGCTGCAGTGGCAAGCTGTTTTCCATCTTTTCCGACAAGAGCAGAAACCAACGCTCCGAGCGGCTGCGGCATAACAAAAATATTTTTGCTGTCTACCACAAAATCAAACTGCTGCCAAGGTGCACGTCCAATACGCAGACTGAAATGATGATGTCCGGAAAGAACTTCCTTCAAATCATTCTGGTCGGCTTTTAAATATTTTGGCGGGAGTCCTGTCTGAATGGTAAGTTTCTTTCCTTTCGAATTGCCCTTGTCATTCCCCATTAATCCAATGGCGATGCCAGTGTCCGAGATAACACGGAACATATCAGAATAGTATCTTTTACGGCCAAATAATTCCTGCTCGCTGTCAATTATATCCGATGCAGAGAGTTCATTGTAAGCCAGAGAGCCAACAACCCAGATATCACCATTTTCTGCTTTATAATAGATATCTGTTTCAGAAGGTTCATTGAGCCTGACACGATCAGCAGGGATTTTCCTTGCGTAAGCTGGAACAGAATAAATTTTATTAGGACTCATTCCTTTGATTGCAGAATATCCGATATCCAGACCGATGATCCAATGGTTTGCCGGGCACGGTGCTGCACGATGGATTGTTTCACTGCGGGTTTTAAAGTCTTTAGTATTCATATAGATCCTCCTTGTATATAAATAGTCATATTATTGATATTCATTAATAGTATGAAAGAAATTATTTCTTACCTGATTTTCTGGACAAAATTATTTATTGTTATTTCAAGCACTCTATTTTCAGAACTAATGAATTCGATGAGAGGAGGGAAAAATATCTCGAATAGTTCAAATCTATGCAAACATAAGGAGAAAAAATGGAGAAAACAAAATCATGCAAACGGAAAATGAGAATCGCAATAGGAATTATATTGCTAGAATTTGCCTATATGTTGTTTATGGGAATCGGAGGGGTTCATGCTACAGATGAAGCACTTCCTACTGTTGATGGGAAATTAATTCATTCGATCGATCATGTGGAAATTACCTCTGAGATGACGAAACGATATACAAAAGATATGGATCCGGATATTATTAATCGAATCACAGAAGAAAACGGCAGTTGCACACCACAGGAATTATTACGTGCATATACAGAGCAAGATCCAAAGTTCAAGAAAACGCTGGAGAAAAAATACGATATTACACCACAGGAGGATGATTTTTATGATTATCGATAAAATTGGAGATATTTTACATACGGAGGCAGATGTTATCTGTCATCAGGTGAACTGTAAAGGGGTTATGGGAGCAGGATTAGCGAAACAAATCCGAAATCAGTTATTATCAGAAGAACAATACAGAACTTACCAGGAAATCTGTCGGGAATATGGCCGTGCAAATCTTGGTAAAGTAATTCGTATGAAAACGGATACCTATCAAGTTTATAATCTCTTCGGAGAGGACATTCCTACAGGGTCTGGAGTTGATACCATATATGCCGCTCTCTATAAGGCACTTGTAAGTGCCTTATATTATGCGGAAACGGAACACCTCACACTGGCAGTTCCTGGAATGATCGGATGCGGTCTCGCAGGAGGTGACTGGCGTATTGTAAGGAATCATATTTTAGAACCAATTTTCGGGACAAGAACAAAGGTATCGCTGTATATTCACTGGCTGGATGAAGAAAATTACATGAAAGCACAGGAATTGATGCAGCAACCGAATTTCGAGGATCCGGTGAAAGAGGTTTGCTCAAACCTTTTTATGCATGAGATTTTGTAATTATTTGAATGAAACAGGCTGTTTTTTTATTTAGAGAAAAAACAATCATTCTATTGATAGTGAAAATACATTGATGATAGGAGGAAAAAACATGAAAATCAATACAATAAAAATCAAAAATTTTAGAGGAATTCCAGATATGGAAATTTCTTTGGAAAGGATCTCATTTTTTACAGGTCCTTGTGGAGCTGGTAAGACATCTGTTTTAAAAGCATTTAACTTTGCGTTGACTGGAGATGTTAAAAAGGATGATATCCGTGAACAGAGTGATAGAGCTTCTGCAACAATCGTATTTGAGGATCAGAGCAGTATCCAGAGAATCTGTAAGCTGTCAGCAGCGACACAAGTGAAAGTAAATGGCAAAAATTCAACAGCAAAAGCAGCGGATGAGTTTCTACAGGCAAAGCTTGGAACCTCTACGGATATTTTCCAGGCTATGTGTAAAACGGATTTCTTTGAAGTTCTGTCACAGAAAGAGCAGACAGAATTTTTTCTGTCAATTCTTCCAACGAAAATTTCGTTTGAAAAATTATGTGAGTTTATTGGAGAAAACAATAAAAAATTGACGGAAGAAGAAAAAACAACACTGAAAACAGCATTTGCAAATATTCCGGATCCGTTCGGTCTGGATGAAATTGACATGGCTTATAAATATTTTTACCAGAAGCGAAAAGAGAAGAAAGCTTTTGTGGAAAATCTAAAGCCGAGAGCGATATTTGATATGTCTATACTTCCGGAAGAATCAAAAGAGAATCTGCAGAAATCATTGGAGGATGTAATCCGAAAGGAAACGTTGGCAAAAGAATGATTTGATGGGAACATCGGATTTATTTATAGAGAAGAACCGTTTAACAGAGGTATTCCGTCAAAAAGGTGGTTCTCCAATTATAGATAATTCCCAAAAAATCAATGAGGGTAACATTCATTTGCATGAGTGTGAAGACTTTCAGATTATCCACACGAAATGTGAAGAAGAAACATTGGAACAGACAAAAAGCCTGATGCAAAAACTTTATAATAAAGATAACCCTTTTGAAACACAAATCCTTTGTCCATCGAGAAAAGGAGAAGCCGGAATCGAAAATTGTAATACGGTTTTACAGGATTTATTAAATCCAGAGAAACAGAGTCTGACTTATGGTAATACAAAATTCCGTGTGAATGACAAGATTATCATGATGAAAAACAACTATAGTTCCCAGGATGGATACTTTAATGGAGATATCGGTATTGTAAAAGAACTTGGAAAAGGAAAGATGGTTGCCGATATTCGCGGAGAAATGGTTAATCTATGCAGAGATGCACTGGATGATGTGCAGCTTGCATATGGAATGACAATCCATAAATCGCAAGGATCAGAGTTTAAAAATGCAATTGTAGTGATGCCATCAGAACCGGCAAACATGCTGGTAAGAAATCTCTTGTATACGGGAGTTACCAGAGCAAAAAAAAGAGTATTTATTATTAATGAAGGCTCTGCTATGGAATGCGCAATACGAACAAATACAATAGGCAAACGAAGAACGATGTTTGCTGAATATCTGGCATTGGCAGCTAGAAAATATGAAGAATCCTCTCACTGAATTTTATGAGAGGATTCTTTTTTATTCATTATTATTTTCAATATTTGTAAGGACTCCCTGAATTAGAAATCTTTGCCGTCCGTGATTGGTACAGGTGGACAATGTAACGATATGGTCAGCTGTAGTTACCGGTACATTCATCTGATATGTGGAAAGTTTCTTTATAGTATCAAGATAGGATTGAAAGTCTTCTTTGGTCTGCATATCAATAGTATAAGGCACTGTAGCATCATTTACTGTCATTACGTCAAAAATGGTGTAAGTCATTTTCCCGGAAGGCGTATATACATAAAAGTAAGGATGTGCTTCTGTATATGATTTAGATTTATATAATTTGTTGTTACCAAACATGGAACCATTAATCATATTATGTCCATATACAATTGTATTTGGATCGCACTAATCGGATTTGTTATCTGCATGCATGAAAATACATCCGTTGATATTATAAGATTTACCAAACCCGTGTTTTAAATAATAACTGTTGTTTTGGGTCTGTACAATCGGATAATTCACACTTGGATCCATACGAATCCATCCTACAATGTCCGGATTTTGTGTCTTCAGGGTATTCCAATCAACTTGAAAATCCTGCGTATGTTTCGAATCATCAGACGGAGTATCTGTAGCAGTCTGCTTTATTTTTTTGTATTCGGCATTTCCCTGTATATATTTTTCCTGTTGCAAAAATGCAAAATATATACAGATAAGGGCAGCAATTATGAAGGCAACCCCTAAAACTTTTCGGAATGATAGTTTCAATTCTTTCCCTCCCTTATTTGAGATAATCTTCAAATTCTTTGAAATATCTCATATTTTTTGGGGTTTGTAATTTCATGATGGCTTTTTTTTCAATTTGGCGGATACGTTCTCTTGTACAGCCGTAGACTTTTCCGACTTCTTCCAGTGTCATAATGCTTCCTTGTGTCAGCCCGAACCGCATATCCAAGATTCCAAACTCTTTTTCGGTTAATATGCTTTTGATTTTCTGGATCATTAGCTGCATATCCTGTTCAAAATTTGTAGAATCTGCAATTGTAACAGCAGGGTCAGGTAAAAGGTCAAGTAATTCGGTTCTGGAATGAGAATCCTCCAGATTAATTTCCTGATTTAATGAAATACAGACATTATTGGTATAATATCTGCAAAGATCTTTTACATTTTTTTCTGCAAGACCGGTTTCTTTTGCGATGTATTCAACAGGAGGTTCTTCCCCATATTCATTATTGTATTTTTCAATACATCTATGTATCATATAGTATTTTTCCAATATATGTACCGGCATGCGGATTGTACGTCCGTTATTCATGATATATCGGCTGATCGCTTGTTTGATCCAGTGCATAGAATATGTTGAAAACTTAAATCCTTTTGTGTAATCATATTTGTCAATTGCAATCAACAGACCGCAGACTCCTTCCTGCTGTAAGTCTTCGGCCGGAATGCCGCTGTATGTATAATTATTGATAACGCTGTGAACCAGCCCCAGATTATTAAGTGCAATTTGATTTCTCATTTCTGTTGTAGTGTGTTCATGATAGTAACGGAATACGATAACTTCTTCATCGGCTGTCAAACGTTTTCCTGATTCAAGTAATGCCATTGCCTGATTTTCCATAATGATTAACTCCTTTACAAATGCTTTTTTAAATTTTCAATTATAGTGTGATAGAAAATTTGAAGAAAAGATTTTTTTGGACAAAAAAGAAAACCCGCAACTGCGAGTTCTCTTTTTGCATGATTTATTGACATTCCCATGGTGGGAGATCATTAATCTCAAGGGATGGATTCGCCTTAAGATTGTAATCATCAGGGCCTGGATTATTTGGTCTATCCTGATATCGTTTAAATTCTTCTGGAATGTCTGCAACATTTCCAAAAGGAAGGCTGTTGGATGGATTTGCTTTATTCGTTGCCTCATTCTGTTCATTTGATGGATTTCTCCAATCCAGAACCGTGATGAGCGAAGCATTGAATTCCGTAGTATATACTTTGGAACCGGAGCCGTTGAAATATGAACCAGAGTTGCAAGTAGATTCGACTAATATTTTCATACCTTGTTTTAAATTTTTTTCGACAAAATTTGCACAATTCCATGTGACGAATTTGAGAAAATTCGCTTTTTTATCTTCTTTTTTGTAACATTCAACAGCAAGACGGAAACGTGCAAATTTTTTCCCGTCTCCGATATCTTTTACCTCTGGATCTTCACACAGTCGTCCAGAAAAAATACATTTATTGACATCCACGTACTTCATGTACCGATGCGGGATGTTCGGGAAGCAATGTATCCAGAGAAGATGACCACAGAACAGCTGGCAGAGGCACTGGATGAGATTGCAGAAGCTTTTGATCCGTATGAGTATCGGGATAATGTTGAGATGGGAGAAAATACGGTACAGGAAGTAATGTTGGATTTGCAAAGCGATAATATTCATTACTATGTTTCTTACTTGAAGGATATTGTAGACGAAGAATGCGACCTGTCTGTTCGTGCAGGTGTATTGCTGGAAAGACTGAAAGCCTATGAACCGGAGCATCCAAAAGATATGGAGCCGATGGTGTATGTGAATTATTGTGAGAAAAGTGAACTGGAGAATCCAAGATGCCAGAAGTTATCTGATTTGGATTCAAAAACAGTAGAACAGGACAAAGCCTGGTATGCTGACCGTGATCCAAACACCAACGAACCAAAAACGACAGCACAGATGTTTTTTACAGTATATTATGCTGAGAAGGGCGACAAGATGCTGCACCATTTTCAGGGTAAGATAGATATTGGTACCGGAAATGGCGGTATTATCAGTCAGTTAAAAATGCAGAATGAAATGAAATTGACGGATGAAAGCTGGATCAGCTACCAACAAGGAAAAGGTAATGAAGCGTATCAGAAGTATATGGAAGATCTGACGGATATGCAGAATCATGTGTTGCCGTATTTGCAGAGCTTTTGCAACCTGGAAGAAAGAGGTGCAAAGGAGAGAAGAAAACAGCGGGTAGTAGAAAGAAATGATGGTAGGGAAGATGTGTTAGGAGCAGGAAACGAAGTAAAAAGGGGAGTTAAGATCGTAGGAAAAGCAGATAGAAAACCGAGACGGCAGAAACGGATGGCGACAGAAAATGATAAGAAATTATCCATTCATGAACGGCTCGAAATTAATAAGAAGATTATTAAAGATGAGCAGGGAAAAGATAAGCCGAAGAGAGGGGTTGATCATGGTGTGAGATAAGCAGTGAATATTATGAGACTAATAAAGGGTGTAGGAATTCGCTTCTAGCATCCTTTTTTGTTAAATACGTGAATATTATAATAAAGGTAGATGTCGGTATTTAATATTGGATTATATTATAGATGAGACTAAGACAATGAAGCATATATTCGGCATTGTACGAATTGACAATATTACAGCATAAAATGACAAAAAAGATATAAAAAAGAGAAAAGAAATCAATAAGAATCGTGACCAGAGGAGTTGATACGGTTGACAGCAGAGGTGGAGACACTTTATAAAAAGTGAATTTATATTAAAAAAATTAAGATGAATAATTGTAAGAGAAAAACAAAGTCAAATCAAAGGTAATAGATTGAAGAGTTGAAATAAAAATTATGGTTTATGTGGAATTTTTGAAATAAAATGTCACGTTAGTTCTTGAAATTGAGCTTTAAAAGAGTATAATTTGTGTCATAGAGCAGATATAACAGGTAATAGGTAGAATTTATAGTTTGGATATGGGGTAATGATGATGTATAAGTTTACACGACATTTTTTTTCTTTGAAAAATGGAGAATATGTGATAATCGGAAATAAATATAGAGGGACCTACCTTAAGTTAAGTGCAGAATGTTATCAAATACTTACGAAATTGATGTGTCATCAAGGCAATATGGAAGAATTTAATGATATTTTTGAAAGACAGGAAGACAAGGAATATTTTTCAACATTAAAAGAGATTTTATTAAAAAAAGAGATTTTGGTTGATTTTGAGGAAAAAGAATATATTGAAAATATTGATATACAATGGGAGATAACTCAAAAGTGTAATTTGAGTTGTGCTCATTGTATTGCAAATGCAATGATTACTAAAACAGAGGAATCTTATGATGACATTAAAAAAATCGCAGATAAAATTTTAATGTTAAATCCAACATCACTAACAATTACTGGTGGAGAGCCTATGATATTAAAATGTTTTTGGAAAATATCGGAGTATATTAGGAAAAAATATTCAGGTGAATTAATCTTAATGACCAATGGAACAATGATTAATAGCGAAAATGTTTCTGCTATTGCAAATGTTTATGATGAAGTAGAGGTAAGTATAGATGGAGTGGATGAAAACAGTTGTAGTGTAATACGAGGTAAAGGTGTATTTCATAAAGTAATAGAAAGTATTGAACTTTTAAAACAATTGGGGGTGAAAAAGGTATCGTTGTCAATGGTTTTAACTAATGAAAACCAAAAATTTAAGGAAAAATTTTATTCATTATGTAATGAATTAGAGGTAAGACCTCAAGTTAGAGCTTTTGCACCTATAGGTAGGGGAGCTGGTCATACTGAATGGTATATTTCAAGCAGTGAAGATATTTCAGAAGAATTGATTTCGGAGGAGTGTAAAAAAAGTTTTAGAGAAAATCAACCTAAAGAGCAAATGGGAGCCTGTGAAGCGGAATATGGATCTTTTACAATTGATGAAAAAGGGAATATAGGATTATGTGCACCTTTCCAAGAACTTATACCAAGTGTAGGAAATATAAAAAATATAGAAGATATTTGTAACTACATCAGATCAGAAAAATATAAAGAAACAAAAGCTTACAAAATATTTAAACATTTTCTTCCGGAAAATAAAGAAGAATGTAAAAATTGCAATGTCAGATATTTTTGTTGGAGCTGTCCATTTATTAATGAACAGGCACTAAAAAATGATAAATATTATAAAAATTATTGCAGAAATAGAAAAAAAGATTTGAGTTTGGCTTTATGGGGAGAAACAATATAAATATTGAAAGGATTAGAAAATAAAAATGGATATAACATTTTGGACAACAATGGACTGCAATTTGAATTGTGCATATTGTTATAATAGAGCAAATAATAATATAAAAAAAGAATATATGTTGCGTGATACTGCAAAAAAAGCTATAGAATTATTTAGAAAAATAGAACATTTTGGTGGCGATGATTTATATATTAATTTCCATGGTGGGGAACCACTTTTAAATTGTGAAGTAATAGAAAGTATTATGAATGAGTTGGAACAAAATATTCCTAGAGACAGAATAATATATGGAATAACAACTAATGGAACGATACAAACTGATATAGCAAAGCAAATATTGAAAAAAATAGATAATATTTCTGTGAGTATAGATGGAAATAAGGAAAATCACAATAAGTATAGGGTTTATAGTGATGGAAGAGGCTCTTTCGATAATGTTATTTCATTTGCAAAAGAGTTACAAAAAAGAAAGAATATCAGAGTTAGAATGACAGTAACACGCCAGACTTTGCCTAATATGAAAGAAACTATTGCATTTTTGATAGATGAAGGGTTTAAAGAAATTGTTCCAATCTTGGACATGTATGATAGCAGATGGAAAGAAGATGATGAACAGGCTGTTATGACAGAATTTAAGAAGATAAAGGAATACCTTGATGATAATAATTTGAAAAATATTGTAGTAGGACAGGTAACTAAAATGCCATTTACATTGAAAGGAATCTGCAGTGGTGGCATAGACGGTTTTCATGTGCTGCCAACGGGAGATATTTATCCGTGTTCAATGGTAGTTGGTGATGAAGAGTGGAAGATTGGAGATGTTGAGAAGGGATTAGATAGTGAAAAAATAAAATTGATACAAACTATAAATATGCAAAAAGTTAAAAGCTGTCAGGGTTGTAATTTTTATAATTATTGTGAGGGACCAAGATGTAAATTAGTTAACAAAAAAATTACTGGTAATTTTTTTGAAGCTAGTGCAATTATGTGTTTACAGAGTAGAGTAGCTTTAAAAATGATGAATTATCTTTAAACATATATTATACGAAGGATATATTTGCCAGAGAAATGATGGTGACGGAAGAGAAAAATCATGAGAATAAAAAAGATTGAAAATAAAATTAACTTAGAAGATAATGTTGTAGCAGAAAATTCATATAAATGTCATCATGATTGTATTGAATATTACTATGCAGGAAGAACAGCATCCAAAGGTTGCAAACAGAAACATAAAGTAACAGCTAGAACAAGTACACATTTATAAAATTTATAAAAGATATAATTTAAATTAAAGTAACCATATTTCTCTGGCATTTATATATTTTATTTAGATATTATGAAAGTAAGAGTAGCTCTAATTGATAGCGGTGTTAAATCGAAATTATATAATGAAAGGTTTCAAACATATATTGATGAAGGATATGAGATAGTTGTAAATAGAGAGAAAAACTTTTTACAAATTAATGAAAGTAATTTTGAGGATTACAATGGACATGGAACAGCGTGTGCATTTACGATAAAAGAACTTGCACCAGATATTTCGATTATACCTATAAAAATTTTAGGAAATGATGGACGAGGAAACATAGAGCAGTTAATAGCCGCATTAGAATTGTTAGATGAATTGGATGTTCAAGTTGTAAATATGAGTATTAGTAGCAATATTAAAAATTTGGAAGATAGACTTGAACCCATAATACGAAAATTAATTAAACGTGGAATAGTTTGTATTGCAGCTGAATCTAATTACCGCAATACTAGTATCCCAGCTGAAATGGATAATGTGATAGGAACGAGAGGATCTTGGGCAATCTATGGAAGTAAATTTCAGTATTGTAGAAATAAATCAATTCAAATTCTTGGGAGTGGAGCACCAGAACTGGTGGATTCAGAAATTGGTTTTTCTACTTTTTTTAAGGGTAATAGTAAAGCAACAGCTATTATTACAGGAATAATAGCTAACCAAATGTGTGTACAAGGTGGCTTTAATCAAAATATAGAAGATTTTTTGCAAAGTAAATCTTGTGAAGAAAAAGAGCTGTATTCAAGCATTGATTTTAAATGTTTAAATTATGAATTAAATAAAATTGTTTTCAATATACTTAATGAATTAGAAAAGAAAGGACAAATAAATGTTATAATAAAAAAAGAAGGCTTATTAGATTTCTCCAGAAGTAATATAAAAGATTTTTATACCATTATAAAAGAACTGGAAAAAATTTTTGCATGTAAAATTATGGGAAAAACAAAAGTATATAAAAGCTATTTTGAATCATTAAATAATTTGGCAAAGTTAGTTGAGGTATCGAAACAATGAAAAATAGTTTGCAAAAGATAGCAAGAATTATTAGAATCGATTGTATTAGTAAAATTAAATTGTTATTTTTTTTAACAATTACAACAGCTACATCTGTATTGATTCCGCTGATAACAGTTGATTTAATTGATACAATAACTAGTGCGCGTAATTTAAATGAGCTTGTAAAATACATGTTCATTTTTTGTGCTTCCTCAATTGTTGAAATAATAGTAAACGGTATTAGTGATATATATTTTTCCATTAAAGAATTTGAATTTACACAACGTCTAAAATATAAAGTGATGGAGAACTTATTTTTACTATCGGGTGATTTTTTTAATGAAGAGAAAGCAGGAAATTTATATACCATTATTGAAGATGATACAGGTAAAGTGGGTGAATTTGTTTATAAGATATACAATGTTTTAACTGCATTTTTACAGGCAATAGCAGTAATGGGGGTACTTACATATTTAGAATGGAAGTTGGCACTTATAGTAATTCTTTTAATTCCTTTTGTATTAGTATTACAAAATTATTATGGAAATCAATTAGAAAATAAAGCAGAAAATAATAGAGTAGACTTTGGAAATAGTAATGCACTTACGGAAGAATTTGTCGCTAATGCTTCTGCAATGATAATGTTCGGAAACAAAAAAAGTTTTCTTGAAAAATATAAGCTTTCTATTCAAAGGGTTCAAAAAAGTTTTAAAAAACTAACATTTTTAAATGAATTATCTAATCAGGTGTTAGAATTGTCAACTACTATTATATTGCTTATTATTACAGGATATGGTGGTTACGAAACTTTTAAAGGGAATATAACAATCGGGGTTTTAGTAGTATTTTTACAATATTGTGTAAAATTTATTACCCCTTTAGAGAATATGATTTTATTAAAAGTAAGTTTGAATATGATAAAACCATCCCTTAATAGAATTGATGATATTTTTACAGGAAGCAATCCAAGTGATAAAAAAAGAACTATAAATGACATTGAAGAAATTCAATTAGAGAATGTTACTTTTGGATATGAAGAAGAACAAAAGGTCATAAAAAATGCTGATCTCAGTTTTAAAAAAAATAGGAAATATTTAATTTGTGGAAAAAGTGGAATTGGAAAATCTACTATTATTAATTTAATATTAGGTTTTTGGAATCCAAATTGTGGGAAAATATTGATCAATGGGATTGATATAAAAGAATATGATATTGAACAAGTAAGAGATCGCATTTCTATCGTTTCACAAAAAACTTTTTTTTTACATGATACAATATACAATAACCTTACAAATGGTAATGTGAATTTTGAAGAAGGATTAATTCATAAAGTACTTAAGCAAGTAGAAATGTATGATGATGTCAATAAATTACCGAGGAAAATGGACACCATAATAGGTGATGATGGAATGACATTATCAGGTGGTCAAAGACAGAGATTGGCTATTGCAAGAGCATTGTTAAAGGAATCTGATGTTTTTATTTTTGATGAGCCTACATCTGCGTTGGATTTGAAAACAGAAAGGGTTATTGCTAAGACAATTGAAAATATTAGGAATAAAATAGTAATTATTGTTTCGCACAGTAATGTATTTGGGAATATTGTTGATAATATATATGAAGTGAAAAAAAATGATATTATAATAAAAGAAGGTAGAGAATATGGCGATTAAGACAGTAAATTTGTGTAAATTTTACGGAACAAGTGAAATTGAGGTAAAGGCATTAAATAATGTTAATATTGAAATAAAAGAAGGTGAACTTGTCGCAATTATCGGAAAATCGGGAAGCGGAAAGACTACATTATTAAATATGATTGGAGGCCTGGACACACCAACATCTGGGGAAATTTATATTGGGGAAAAAGAAATTTCTAAATTATCAGATGATGAGTTAACGGAAAGCAGAAGAAATAAAATAGGATTTATCTTTCAGAATTATAATTTAATTCCAGTGCTTAATGTGTATGAAAATATTACTTTTCCGGTTCAGTTAGATGGAAGAATGCCAGATGATAAGTACATAGATGATATGTTAAGCATTTTGGAATTATCTTCAAAGAAGACGGCCTTGCCGTCCAGTCTTTCAGGAGGACAACAACAAAGAGTTGCTATTGCACGTGCGTTGGTTAATCATCCAGAAATTGTTTTGGCAGATGAACCAACAGGAAATTTGGATATGGCAATGGGAAATGAAGTAATAAAATTCCTGAAAAAGATGAATGAATTATATAATCAGACTATAGTTATTGTCACGCATGATCAAGATATCGCGGCACAAATGGATAGAATAATTACGATTGCAGATGGGAGCGTTATAAATGATAAGGAAGTTTGCATTAAAAACAGTTGTAAAAAATAAAACAAAAAGTATTTGTGCGGTAATAGCTATGCTCCTTACGACAATTATGTTTTGTACGTTGTACACAACGGTTATGGGAATACATAATGCCCAGGAATACAGCAATATAAAATCAATAGGTACTACAGGACAAGTTGTACTCAAAGATTGTAATGAAGAAACAGAAAATGCTTTTAAGAAAATTAAAGAAAATGACATGGTTGAATCGGCAGGATATAGGCAATATCTTGCTGATGTTATTAATGAAGAATTAAAATATGAAGTTGAATTTTCTTATGAGGATGCTAGCTATGCGGAACATTGTTTTCAGCAATTGACAGGTGGACATATGCCTTCTGCAATGAATGAAGTTGCAATGGATAGAGAAACCATGAAAGCATTAGATATAAAAGCTAAAGTGGGGGAACCTGTTCTATTAGACTTAAAAATTGGAACGGGACATTTCAAAAAAAAGTTTATATTGTCAGGATGGTTTAATGAAAATAGCGCAACAGAAATTAAAACAGGTCAAATTATTGTGTCGAAAGCTTATGATAAATATTGGAATGAAAATTATCAAAAAGAAGATGTTTATGGTCAGACAACGATAGATATTCTTTTAAAGGATAATAAAAATATTGAAAAACAGATAAGTATGTTGCTGTCAGATGTTGGAATCAATGATAAGGTGGATTACTCTATTAACCCGGGATATACGGACCAGAGTTTTTTAATGGATACGGATAATTTGATCATTTCTATTGCAGGTATAGTGATTATTATAATAATCGGATTTTTAATAATACATAATATTTTTTATATTGCCGCACTGAAGGAAGAAAAGGAATATGGGCGTTTGAAAGCGTTAGGAATGAATAAAAAACAGATTGGTAAATTTGTAAAATGGCAAGCGGCATATTTACTTATGATAGCAGTTCCAAGCGGTGTGGTTTCAGGATATTTTATTGGTAAAAAACTGATACCAATACTTTTATCTCAGACTAATTTGCGGGGAGTTGAAGGAGTAAACTTAATTCAGACAAAAGATTTTTTAATAGTTCTAATATTATCGATATTTTTTGTAGTGTTTACTACAATTATTAGCATATACGGACCGTTAAGAAAAGTAAAATCTTTATCTCCGGTAGAATCAGAAAAAATAGAATTAAAGTTAAAAAAGAATACCAGAACAGCATCAGATGGAAATAAATTATATAAATTTGCTTATCAAAATATAAAAAGGAATAAAAAGAATGTAGTGCTTGTAGTTATGAGTATTACATTTACAATTATTCTCATCGGTATTTCATATTCTTTAATTGGTAGTTTTGATATTAATAAATATTTATCAAAAATGTTGTATTCTGATTATAGAGTGGGTACCGAAAATTTCTTTACGAGTAACTATTTGTTGTCCGATGGAACAGTAGCAGACATTCCTAAGAAGGTTATAAATGAAATAAAAAAAGAAAATATTGTAAAAAAAGATGGAATTGTTTATGGAAGTTGTGATGATGCTTCGTTTTCCATTAATGGTTGCGATATGAAAAGAGAGGATTATGTTCTCAATATTTATGGTATTGACAAGTTTAATATCCGTAAAAATATGTTTGTTGAAGACAATGTGGAGCTTGCTTCATTTTATAAAGGAGAGGGGATTTTAGAGGGCGTATGGTTGAATGAAGATGGAAGCATTATGCAGACTAATGAGGTGCACAAAGTTGGCGAGTCTATAACAATACAAACTTCTGATGGAAAACAAAGGAGATATACTGTTTTAGGGCATGTGAAATTAGGGGAAGGTGTTGTAAATTCTGGCATATATGGAGATGATACATTTGAATTATATTTATCTTCCGATTCATATAAGGATCTTATAGAAGATCCCAAAATCATGGTATATTCTTTTAATGTAAAAAAAGGAGAAGAAAGTCATGCAAAGGATATAATGAATGCACTTTCAGAAAATTATTCAGAAATTGATTATCGTTCAAAAGAGAGTTATACCGCAGAATTTCAAACGCTGAAAACAATCGTTGAAATGGTGAGTGTCATATTATGTATTGTTTTTTCAATCATTGCTTTTGTAAATCTAATAAATATATTTTTAACAAGTGTTGTAATGAGGAAAAATGAGTTTGCAACGCTAAGAAGTATTGGTATGACGCGAAGGCAAATGCGAAAGGTACTTTTGTATGAAATTTTATATTATACAAGTGTTTCCGTAATTTTTGCAGTCTGCTTATCGTTCCCTGTATCAATGACTATAATTAAAAATATATGCAACAGTATGGACTTTTTGTCATATTCTTATAAAAGTGATATTTTTGTAGGAATATACGTCATTATATTTATTATAGATTTATGTATGGTTTGTATTATAGAAAAATATATGAATAGGGATGCGATAGCGGTTCAATTAAAGAATTAGATATTTTTGTGCCAATGGGGAAGTGTGTTATGACTAATATCACAAATATCCACTATAAATTATATGGTGTTGGTCTATTATGCTTGCCAATAATATAGATATTCGGATGATAAAATAAGGAAGTGAGGATTGGAACAGGCTCTCGATCTTCTGAGCTTTACTATATCCAAAACTTAGAAAGAACATCTTCTAATCCTCACATTATTTATAATGTAGTTTCATTTTTTTTTAATAAATTTTTGAAGCGGAGGTGCATCAAGTAAAGTAGTGAAATTCTGCTGAATGATATCCAGCGTTTGTTGCTTTTTCTGTAATTCCTGATTCTCTAGGATAGTAGAAGTCTGCTCCGCTTCAAGGCTTTCAATCCGCTTCTGAATTTTTTCAGAGCTGGGGATTCTGGTAACACCCAGATCCTGAAGCTCTTTTTTCAATGAATCGTGGAGTTGGTATTCTGTAAGCACTTAGTTTTTTAGCGTTCTTTTTAGTTGCATATCCGCTATTACAAGCAATATTAATGAATTCTTCGGCTCGCATCATGTATTTCCCTTCGTTCTCACTCATATTAATCCGCAGTGCATATTCAGAATTACTCGGCTATTCTTCATCACCGCCAAATTTCATCATGTAGGTCAAGATGTTTTTATTCACATTCTTCTGAAATTTCCTGCCAATTTTCGTATCATTTCTCAATTCTTCCATCATCTGTCCAATCGAATAAGAATTACCATCAACTACAAATTCGCCGGTGCTGTGATATTCCTCTTTGAGTTCCTTTAAGCTTTCGTACAATGAATCTGATTCATGAATCGAAGTTTTTTGCTTTTCTACAATAGATATAACATCCGACTTTCTTACCATTCCTTCTTCAGCCATATGGTTAAGTTGTTGTTCCATAAATTCTCTTTTTGTCATTAATCTACCTCCAAATGTGTATTATTTATTATTTTCTGTTTCTGAATTATTCGGTTGTTCCTGTTTTGTATCTTTCTGATTGGATGAAGAGGAATCTTGCTTGGCTGAATCATCTGTTGTGGAAGAACTATTGAATGATCGGAAAAGCTTTGCACAGGCAGCGGGTACTTCGTCTTTGATCGTGCCCTGCTCATAATCAAAAGATACGATGTATAACCGTGTTCCATCACAGAACAGGTAAATGATGTTTGTCATTTGAACATTATCCTGTACATAAGTTGCGGTTACCTTTGCTTCTTTTTCAGAATTATCATAAGAGTTCATGATAAAATTCGATTTATTGCCTCTTATCAGATTCACTACATCTGTTCCGGTGACAGAGGATAATGTATCAGTATAATCTGTGGCAGAAAGTGTCATGGATGCACCAGTAGAAGAATCCGAAGCGACCAAAGCATTGCCGGAAGTTCCCAGTGCCCAGTCATCCGGAACACCAATCTCAAAATTAGCAGAATCATTGTAGTAGAGGTAATAACCCTCTGTTACGGGATTTGATTTGTTCCATGCAAAAGATTTTAAAATTTTATCGTAGTATGGAGAAATCTTGTCATAATTTGCGTCATTAAAAATGCAGAGAAGCTTTACAATCTTGGAGCGGTCCCAGTATACACGTTCTACATAATCGTAAGTGGAATTTCCATGACTCTGATACTGGATTTCATAACTGGTATCTGTGGTTTTCTGAAAGCTTAAGAATGTTTTCCCATCCTCTGCAATCTGTGTAGATATTGTATCTTCACTGGTATTGTTGATTGATGGATCATAGTCGAGTGTCTGGATCTGTAGGGATGAAGCAGATGCACTGTGGATGAAAGTAGGATATCCATCCTTTGTTACCTGATTCCAGTCACTGGGAACACTGATGGAGAATCCTACTTTGTTATCCGTATATACAGACATATCAATATCCAGATCATCCTCTTTGTCCTCATCTGTATCTTCCTGCGAGACCTTATCAGACTTAGTATAAGCATTCAGATTCTGCTGATCCTTCTTGCTCATAATTGTAAATATGGCTGATAGGATTACAATTACACCTATAATCAGCATCCATGGGCTTTTATTGTGATAAGAGTGAAATATTCTCATAAAATATGATTCCTTTCTTTTCTTTTTTTCTTTTATATGTTTTCTTTATTTATTCTTTTCTTTCTATACCTATAAGTTTTCGTTACCCGTAACGGGTTGGCCAATGAGGTAGTGGCTTTCACCGTAAGTTCCCGGCTGCGTCCGCTGTCTGAATCGCCGTTCTGTAGAACCGCATCCCTTAGATGGACTCACAGCCGAAAGCGTTCCAGCGTCCTTCCGCTTTAGCCAAGGCGTTCGGCCAGCTAAGAACCGCCTACTAGCCGCAGACAAAAAAATAGTTATCTTGTATGCAGCTAATAGGGGTTCAACAGTAAGGAAAATGCGGAAGTCCACACAGTAACCTTCCTTCACTCTACATGCCCTCGTAATCAGCTTTCCATTTGTTTACAGCTGATCTTCCTTCACCCAGGGTAAAATACCCTCATGTCTATTCCAGGCCTGGCAATTTATCTGCTCGTCACAGAACGGTTGCGTTCACCGTCAGCATTACCTAGTAGGAGGGTTCCCTGAATTTGTGTGCTCCATTACTTCTCATTTACTAGGATATTAGTGCGATTTTTCCCGCGGTAGAAATGCCGGAATGTGGCTCGCAACACCGGATGTCTGTATTCAGTTCTAAGGGGAAATCAGTTTTTTCTCTTTTGGTAATTCTTTTTATAATTCTTTTGATATTTCTTTCGCTAAAAAACTTTTACATCTAGTAGTATGACAGAATTATTCTTTAACCTGTGCTTTCTGGACAAAATTTTTTTTGCCGGGAAAATTTCATACTATAAGTAGACAAGAAAAGGAGGAAAATTTATGGGCGAAGATTATGGATATCAGGATCCGGAAGTAGAAATAAAAGAATCTGGAGATGTTGATTTCGTAGAGTTTGCTGATTCGATCGCAGACGGAAAAGACCATAGTGTTACATTTTATGACATTGCACCAGAAGGTTCTGTAATGCTTGTATATAATTATGATCATGCACAGGATAAGCTGGAAGTCATTTCCTATGATGAGAATTATACGGAGGAAACATTATACGTCCGGGAACATGGAGATGTTACTGCAGGAAGCATAGAAAATATCAGTGCTTTTACAGAAAATCATTTTCGGGATACTTTTCAAAAAATTGAAAGAGATGAAGACATTCCAATCATTAGTATGGAGACTCCAGAAATTGAAGAAGAACCGATGGATTTTCAGACCCTTTTGGATTTAGAACATTCACAGAATGATGAAATGGAAGAGCAGCAAAATCAGGAAATAGATTTCGGAGAGCAGCAGGATGGGATTCCGGATGAACGATATGAAGGAATGACCAGTTATGAAGAGGATGATTTGAGTTTCTTACCAACTGCAGAAGAAAACATGATGGCAGAAGTATTATCCGTGGAGGGTGAAAAACCAGAATATGTTGTAGAGAATCCGGATGTTCATGCTGATTATGGAATGGATAAATTATCACCGGATGGTCAGAAGGCAATTGCCGAAGCAATGGATAAATCGGTTATGACACCTTTGGCCAGCGGATTTATTGATTTTGAGTTGCGAGAAGGATTCCGCGGAAATACTGACGGATTAACATCGGATGATATTTCAAAACTCCGGGAACATGATCCTGGATTTGGTAAGATTATAGGAATTGATACGACAAAATTCTATACATCAGGTCCGGAAAAAAATGTGACAATCATCAAATTGGACTATGAAGACATCAAACCAGCATTAAGTATTGACCAGAAAGGATTTGAAAAAGAAAATATCGTTCCGGGGTCTATCCGTGCTTATAAAGAATTTGGTCAGAGCATGAAGGTGGACGGCATGCGGTTTGGAGTGACCAATCTTGTCACTTTTGAAGCAAAATTAAAGGGAGAAGATCTGCCATACAGAACAACTTGTGTTATGGATGATTCCGGCCGCGTAAGAGGTTTTTTGGAAGTGCAGGAGCCAGATCGCCGTATTCCGATGGATCTACAGGCAAAACTGGATGCAGCACCGGGAACAGAAACACATTTTGCAAGTCTGGACCGTACAGATCCGGAAAACAGGGCATGTATTCCTGGGCTTCGAAATGCAACGCCAGAAATAAGAGAAGCTTTCTTTGATAAAGTGGAAGCGAAGATGCCTGAGTTTATGGAAAAATTCTGCGATAACATGAAAGAGGACTTCCTGGAGCGTAAGGATGCATTGATTGCAAAGCTGGATGAAGCAAAACAGGAAAGAGCTATTGTACATATTGACCTGAATAAAGTAGAGCTTGTACGTGAAAATGTTCTGTCAGAACTTGCAGATGCACGGACCGGTATGCAGGATATTGCAGAAGACATGAACGATGTCATGCTTGGATATTACCCAGTTAATAATAAGATCAATGATGTCGATGTAAAATTGAATAGAGAAGATATTTCAAAAGAAGAAAAAGAGAGTCTGGAAAAAGAGCGTGCCGACTATGTAAAAGAACGGGAAGAAATCGGTCAGAAGCTTGATGATATGAAACCGGGTTTTGTGGAAAGATATAATGATTATCTTAAAATCAGTGAACGTTCTGAATTGCCGGCACTGGACCGGTTGTCCGAAACGCTGAGTGAGTCTTTCCTGAATGCAAACGGGCGTGTAGAAGCATTAAGCATGTATCTGGAGCGTATATATGGTGCAGATGTTGACGATGGGGAAGGTAATTTATCAAAAACACGAATCATGGACGGATTGGAGTATGGTACTGAGTTCCATGGAGAACCACGTTTCCAAATGGTTTGCGCATGGGAAGGTCAGAAAGAAACGCTGCCTTATCAGGGTACGTTTAAAGAGTATTTGAAAGAGAATCCGGATCTGTTCACAGAAATAGACAGCCGGTTGGAAAAGATCATAGATGCGTATAATGAGACTGCACCAGATACGGATAAAATCACAATTGGAGAAGACGGCCAGCCATATACAAAAGATGGAATTTTAGTTGAAGCTGTAACAACCGGTAAACATGAAGATTTTCCTAAAAATGAATTGGAGAAGGTCTATAACCGGGATATGGATACATCAAATAGCATTCCGCCTACTGTAGATGAAAAGGGAAAGGAATATGTTGATACCCAGAAAATAAAAAATCATATGGAGAGTCCGGTAGAGAAAGATACAAGAACAAAAGCTGAAATTGCTGATACTTTTGTTGAAAAAGGAATCACAAGAGGACTTGATAAAGACGAGCTTCGCATTACGGATCAGGCAGCCACAGGGACGATTAAAGAAATTATTGGTGTCGCAATGGAAGTGCCACAAAATCGCATGAATTTCGACAAAGAATTATATTCACTTTGTAAAGCAGTAGACAATCATGGATCTTACGAGAAACTTCCAGATATGGAAAAGCTGAAAGCAGATGCAGATAGTATTTTCAAAAAAATGACGGAAGAAGAAGAAGGACCATTCCCGGATTTAGACCGGATTGAAAAAAATGATACAGAAAAAAACGATAATGGGGTCCAGTCAGATGTTTCAAAAAAAGATTCAACTTCGGATAAAGTAGAAAATATCTTCCGATCAAAAATGGCGGGCGGATTCGGTAAGATAGATATTACAAAAGATATTGAATTGTCGGATGATAAAAAGAAAGAAATTCGTGTGGAAGCAGAAAAAGAGGCAAAGCATTCGGATGAACCGCTTGAAAAAATCATTGAACGAAAAGAAAATGAAGTGAAAGATGAAATCCGGGCGGTAGCAAAAGATATCGTACATTACAAGGATGTTATGACAAAATTATCTGCTCTTGGTATTCCAGATCGATATCTTTCCAGATATACGCCGCTTATGCGTATGAAACTTGAGTATGATTCTTCTATTCGGAAAGCGGAAAGTATGGGATGTAAGGTCGGGGAAGATTGTTTCATTAAGAAAAGCGTCAGTATTCTGGAAGTTCGTCTGGAACAATTAGAGTATTACAGAAGTGATATGCCAACAAGTCGTGTCATGGAAGCAATTCTTGGCATTAAAACGACCAAAGATGATCTGTATAAAGAAACGGTAGAGAAAGATGGCAAAACGGAAACAATTGAACATACATCTTATTCAAAATATGTGGCCGCATTGGAGCTGTTCTATGCAATTGGCGGTGGACTTGGTACGCTGCTTGGCTTTTTACCGATTTATCCGAAAGAAAAGAATGATGTTGAGAAAAGTGAAACCCAGGATATTTCTGGAAAAGATATGGAAAAAGAAGACATGCCGGGGAATGAAGACAAAATAGAGAAACCAGATGGAGAAGATAAAACGGATGTACCGGATGCTCATCCGAAAGAAGATCAGATTTCACAGGAAAAAGAAGATATTGAACAACCGCAGGAACAAATAGAAATTCCTGAAAATGATTTGACTGCTTCGGAATCAACTGGAATTACCAATGATGTTCAGAATGATACAGTGGACTCCAAAGATGCTGAACCAGAACATGCAGACATTGAAAAAGAGAAAGGCAAGGAAGATATGCCGGAAAAGGATGAATTGGAAAGGGATCTGGATAAAGAAGAACAGCCGGATGTAGAACGTTATGAAAATGATACGGAAATAGAACCGGATGAGAAAGAAGACAAACCTGAGTCAGCCGTAGATGAACCGGAGGATAAAAAAGAGGAACAGGAATTAGCAGTAGAGAAACCGGAAGATACAGAAAATAACATTGATCAAAAGGAACCGAATGAAGAACAAACAGAGATAGAAAAGCCGGAAGACAAAGAAAAAATTGAGCAAGATACAACAGATGAAAATGATCATACAGAAAAAGAAAAGCCTGATCAAGTTGAAACTGATAATCAGGAAATAGAAAGAGAAGAGAATGATCAGCCAGATCAGAAAGAAGATACAACAGAATTTTCAGAAAAAGAATTCCCGGAAGATGATTCTGCAGATTCACAAACGGATAAAGCGGAACAGACAGAGATTGAAAAAGACCCAGAAGAACCAGAGGATGAGGATGGCCGGGAAGAGGAAGCGCACGGAGTTACAATATCGGAAAAGGAAAATGAAGAGGATCGCGTAAAAGAAGATGCGGTAGCGTCTTCGAAAATGGAACAAAAGGCACCACAAAAAGAAGATTCTGGAATAGATAATCAGGACAAAAACACTGAAAAACCGATGGATTCTACTGATTTTAAAGAAGACATAAGACCAGATGAGCAACCAGACAGTAATGAGATAGAAAGTGATGTTGAATCGTCAGATACAGATCTGATCGAAACAGGAGAAACAATAGATCCCGCTGAATTAAAAGGCAGTATTACAGATGAAGTCGGTTCTATTTTCGATGGTGATGAAAGCATTGACCATTTGTTACAGACTACAATTGGCGATGGAATTGCTGATGGCGAGGTTGATAATACAGAAATTTTAGAAGCTATTGCAGATGGAATTGCAGATCGGATGGATATGAGTGATCCAGAATCTGTATCGACTGCTTCAGATATCGTATTTGAAACAATGCATGCAGTAGATTCCGGTACTGGTTCGGAAGTGCCGGGTGATACATTTGACCAGTTGATGGATCTTCTTGGAAACCGAGGAATAGATTCAAATGATCTGGAACGATTATCTGATCAGGTAAATCAGACTGCAGAAGATTTTGGCAAGTTTGATACAGAATCTTACGGAGAAGCTGATGGAATGACTTTGACGGATGATGGATTTACAGATGATATTACAATAGATGACCAGACAGATAGTATCTGCAGTATGATGGTAGATGCAATGCAAAATATTATGGAGGATCCGGCCACTATGGATATGAATGACTTTGAAATGGATTCATTCCCTGATGATTATGAAGATATTGATTATGGGATGGATGCATCGGAACAGAATTTTGGAGAACAGTTATTTGACAAGCTGGAGGCAGCAGGATTTACACCGGAGGATCCGGATCTTCCAACTGTAGATGCATCACAGGATACAACAGCAATGGATACGCTGCAGAACTTTGAATATCCCGAGTATGATGATTCACAGGATTACGATCCATTCGAGAATTTTAGAGATTATGGGTCTATGGATTAATATTCTACAACATGGAGGATAAAGAATTGAGAGATGTCAAAATAGCAAAAGATTTTTATGTACCAAAGGATAAAGTGAAGTATTACGCGGCTTATAGTGGAGAATCCATTATCAATGATGTCCGGAAGATGCGTAAGACAGAGCCAGGGAAAGTGACAAATGCCACATTTGGGAAAAAAATCATGTCAGTCATTTACTTAACAACAGGAGATTTGATTATAGTAAACACATCAATAGATACACTTGTTTCAAGGTTTGCAGAGGAGGAATAGTAATGACGGAAATAATACAGCTTGTTTTTCTTGGTATTCTCATTGGAATTGTAATTGGTTTCTTTCTTGGGGTGTTATATACCGCTTTTTTGCAGCATAGAAAAGTACATCATAAAAGAAGAAAAAGAGACTTGTATGATGATCTTGACGATTTTGAAAAGATTTATAATCCCCAAAATTTATCTGGAGATAAGAGTATCATGGACAGGAGCAGAAGAGATCATTCGGCCGATGAATATCGTTCTGAAACAAAGTAAGAAAAAGGGGCTGTCGCTTTACGATTAATAAATCGTGAAACGGCAGCTTCGAGTGTGTAAATAATTCTGTGTAAACTAAATACGTGATATGTATCCTCTTGGATTG
>OGWZ01000468.1_pt1 | contig 45495 bp, 40 predicted proteins | sample 1576141 | NCBI WGS metagenome assembly OGWZ01 (sample SAMEA3541512, study PRJEB24748) | human gut metagenome | biome: human gut; feature: human-associated habitat; material: faeces | place: China | collected 2012
GAGCGCCACCTTGCCAAGGTGGAGGTAGCGAGTTCGAGCCTCGTCGGCCGCTCCAGATAAGACCACCCTTCGGGGTGGTTTTTTTGTACCCGAAACGCGAAAAATAGGGCATACACTGCATTTTGCCCATTGACACCCGCATATGCACAACGGTATACTTTAACCGTTGCCGTACAGTATCAGCACTGCGGGCGTATACAAGCCGTGTCAGCGGTTGGAATTGCGCGGTAATGCCCTGAAATGTTCGCTGCCTGTGGCAGCAGAACGATTGCGGTATTTTATAAAAGGAGTGCGGAATCATGAAAAACAATAACAACATCAAAACCTTCGTTGCAGTTGGCATCGGCGCAGCTCTCTTCTTTGTTCTGGGCCGTTTTGTGGCGATTCCCAGCCCGGTGCCCAACACCAACATCAGCCTGCAGTACGCCGTTCTGGGCCTGCTGGCGGCCATGTACGGTCCTGTAGCCGGCGGTCTGATCGGCTTCATCGGCCATGCCCTGATTGACCTGTCCTGGGGTGGCATTCCGTGGTGGAGCTGGGTCATCGCCTCTGCCTTCACCGGCGTTGTTGTTGGCCTGTTTGCCAAGAAGCTGAATGTGCAGGAGGGCAACTTTAACAAGGCCAAGTTTGCCATGTTTGCCGTTGCAAACCTTATTGCGCATGCCGTTGCCTGGATCGTGGTTGCCCCCGTGCTGGATATCCTGATCTATGCCGAGCCTGTCAAAAAGGTCTTTGCACAGGGCGCCTTTGCCGCTGTGTCCAACATCATCACGGCTGTTGTGGTCGGCGGCCTGCTGATTCTGGCCTACACCAAGACCATCGCCAAGAAGGGCTCTCTGGACAAAGAGTAACCTCGACAAAACCCGTATGCCTTCCCACGAATGCGGGAAGGCTTTTTGCTTGTGACATCACCCTGCGAGGTGCCGTATGGCTGAAACCAAAACCCCGATCATATCCTTCCGTAATTTTTCCTTCCAGTACCGCGCGCAGAAGCAGCCAACCCTGCACGACATTGATCTGGACATCTACCCGGGCGAGCGCGTGCTGATTGCAGGTCCGTCCGGCAGCGGCAAAAGCACGCTGGCGGCCTGCATCAACGGTCTGAATCCCTTCTCCAACCCCGGCGAATGCAAGGGCAGTCTGATTGTGGACGGCGTTGACGCGCCCCACAGCAGTATCTTTGAGCTGGCCGGGCATGTGGGCACCGTGCTGCAGGACCCGGACGGCCAGTTCATAGGGCTGACCGTGGGGGAGGACATTGCCTTTGCGCTGGAAAACAGCTGCACCCCGCAGGAGGAAATGCACGAGATCACCCGCCATGCCGCAGAGCTGGTCGGGATCGAAAACCACCTCGACTATGCACCGCACGAGCTTTCCGGCGGGCAGAAGCAGCGCGTCAGCCTCGCGGGCGTTATGGTCGATCAGGTCAAGGTGCTGCTGTTTGATGAACCGCTCGCCAATCTGGACCCGGCCACCGGCAAGCAGGCCATTGAGCTGATCGACACGATCCAGAAGAAAACCGACACCACGGTCCTGATCATTGAGCATCGTCTGGAGGATGTGCTTTGGCGCAGCGTGGACCGCATCGTGCTGGTCAACGATGGCCGGATCTTGGCCGACCTGCACCCGGATGAGCTACTTTCCGGCTCTCTGCTGGCGGAAAACGGCATCCGTGAGCCGCTCTATTTGACGGCGATGCGGTATGCCGGTATTGACATCACGCCGGACAAACACCCTGCGCATATCGACTCGGTCGCGCTGGATGATGCCGATACGGCGCGGCTGCAAACCTGGTTCAAGGCGGAGCCGCTGCCTGCGCCGAAGCCGACCCCCGCCCCGCTGCTTGAGGTCAAAAACCTCAGCTTTGGCTACAGCAAGGACCAGCATACCCTGTCGGATGTCAGCTTTACGATCGGCAGGGGGGAGATGGTCAGCATCGTTGGCCGCAACGGTGCAGGCAAATCCACCCTCTCCAAGCTGATCTGCGGCTTTGAGACGCCTGACTGCGGAGAAATATGGTTTGACGGTAAGAATCTCAAAGGCGAAAACATCCGCCGCCGTGCCCGGCACATCGGCTATGTCATGCAGAACCCCAACCAGATGATCTCCAAGACGATGATCTTTGACGAGGTTGCCATGGGCCTGCAGGGCATCGGTCTGTCGGAGGACGAGATCCGCGCCCGGGTCGAGGAAACACTCAAGATCTGCGGTCTGTACCCGTTCCGCAACTGGCCGATCTCCGCCTTGAGTTTTGGGCAGAAAAAGCGTGTCACGATTGCAAGTGTGCTGGTGCAGCACCCGGAGCTTATCATTCTGGATGAACCGACAGCGGGACAGGATTTCCGCCATTATACCGATATTATGGAGTTTCTGCGCGGGCTGAACACGAAGGGCATGACCGTTGTGATGATTACCCACGACATGCACCTGATGCTGGAATACACGCCCCGTGCGCTGGCCTTCTGTGATGGGCGGCTGATTGCTGATAGGCCGGCAGCGGCCATCCTCTGCGACCCCGCACTCATTGAGCAGGCAGCGCTGAAGGAGACCAGCCTTTACACGCTGGCCAACCGCTGCGGCATTGCCCCGGCGGAGAATTTTGTGGAACGCTTCATCGCAGCGGACAGGGAGGTGCGTGCGGATGGCTGCTAATACCGTTTTAAACTATCTGCCGCGCAAAAGCGTGGTGCATGAGCTGACCGGTACGACAAAGCTGGCCTTCTTTCTGCTGTTTACCTTTGCCAGCATGATCACCTACAACACATGGGTGCTGCTGGGGCTGATGGCTGTCAGCTTTGCGGCGTTCAAGCTAAGCAACATCAAGCTGCGCGAGGTCCGCTTCATGTTGGTGTTCATGCTGGTGTTTCTGGCGCTGAACGATCTGTTTATCTTCCTGTTTGATCCGAATCAGGGCACGACCCTCTATGGCACCCGCACGGTGCTGTGCCATCTTTTCTGGCGGTATGACCTGACCGCAGAGCAGCTGTTTTACATGTTCAATATCTCGCTCAAATATTTTGTGGCACTGCCCGTTGCGATCCTGTTTATCTCCGCCACCAACCCCAGTGAGTTCGCCGCCAGCCTGAACAGCATCGGCGTCTCCTACAAGGTCGGTTATTCAGTGGCAATCGCGCTGCGCTACATCCCGGATATCCAGCGCGATTATCACAGCATCAGTCAGGCACAGCAGGCGCGCGGTGTCGAACTGGGCCGCAGTGAGCCGTTCTTCAAGCGGCTGAAAAATGCGGTCAGCATTCTTTTGCCGCTGATTTTGACGAGCCTGAACCGCATCGACACGATCTCCAACGCGATGGAACTGCGCGGCTTCGGCAAGAGCGACAAGCGCACATGGTACACCCGCCGACCCTTCGCGCGCCGCGACTTTATCGCGCTGGGCTTTGGTGCTGTGCTGCTGCTCATCAGCCTGACGGTAACGATCAAATTCGGCCGGTTTTATAATCCGTTTGTGTAAAAGAGCATAGAAATGCAAAAAGCGCCCCTGCGGAAAACAACTCCGCTGGGACGCATTTTTTATGCCTTATAAAGCTGTAGGCACCGGGCATGCCCGGCCCACAAGCACCCCTTGAACACCCGTTTACGGTATACACCGTAGGAGCGCATTCTATATGCGCCCGTGGCCACGCACGGTCACGCAAAACAAAAATCCTTGTTGCTTTTGCAGAAAAATTCTTCTATACTAGAATCAAATCACAGATTGGAGAAAACTGCTATGCCGCGAGGAAAAAGCCTGAATTTATATCTGATGGATGGAAGTGTTAATGGCCGCGTGAAGTGTACACTGGCAAACTGGACGGGACTTGCTTTTAAGATCCCTCGTACGGCATTAGACCTGTGCAAAGATCGAAAGGAACTGAAGCAGACAGGTGTGTACTTCCTTTTTGGTAAGGACGAGGAACACGACAAAGCCGTTGTCTACATAGGGCAGGCCAGCGTCCGAAAGAACGGGGATGGCATTTTGAACCGGCTGCAGGAGCACAACAGCAACCCAGAAAAAGACTACTGGACAGAGGCTATCGCCATCACGACCTCCAATGATTCCCTTGGCCCAACGGAGATCAGCTACCTTGAGCATCGCTTCTACCAGCTGGCGATGGAGGCTAAGCGCTACGATGTGAAAAATGGCGTTGACCCTGCGCAGGGAAACCCCTCCGAGGAAAAGCAAAGTGAACTGGAGGACTTCATAGACTATGCCAAAATTGTCGTAGGTATTTTGGGTCACAAGGTGTTTGTACCGCTGGTGGAGTCGACAAGCGGGGATACAGTGGGGACGGAAGAACCAGTGCTGCTCTGCGTGAAAAACGGCGTTCAAGCAACAGCCATTCGTACAAGTGATGGCTTTGTGGTGAAGAAGGGGAGTGTACTCTCAATGAAGCCAACCAAAAGCTGCCCGAAATTTGTTTTGAAAAAGCGAGAGCAATATAAAAATGCCATTGATGAAAATGGCGTTTTGCAGGAGGATGTGCTGTTCAATACACCTTCCGGTGCATCCAGCTTTGTGTGTGCAGCCAGCACAAGCGGCTATGTTGAATGGAAAACACAGGATGGAAGAACATTAAAACAGCTGGAAAAGGCAGATAGTTAAAGTTGTTTCTGCGTAGGGGAGGGATTCATCCCTCCCGTGAACCTTGCAGGTGCCGCATGCGCCCCGGGAGGCATAAATGCCTCCCCTACAAAGTTCCCAACAGGCATCAGTCGGCCAGAAGCTGGCGGGCCGGGCATGCCCGGCCCCTACAGCCCGGTCAAAAACACAGCCGCCCACTCAGGCATCATCATACCTGGGCGGGCGGCTGTGTTATTGTATCAAAAGCTTACTGCATCAATCCGCAGACCAGCTGTGCATACGCAACAGGGTCCTCGATGGGCAGGCCTGCAATCAGCAGCGCCTGATCGTAGAGCAGCTCAGCGTATTTGGCGACCTTGTCGGCGTCACCGGCGGCGTGGGCGGCTTTCAGTGCGGCAAAGACGGTGTGATTGGGGTTCAGCTCCAGCACCTTCGTGCTCTCAACGCCCTCGGCGTTCGGCATACGGCGCAGGACCTTCTCCATCTCCATCGAGATGCCGCCCTCGGCGGTCAGCGTGACAGGATGCTCCTGCAGGGTGGGGTTGACCTTGACCTCCTTGACCTTACCGTTCAAATCCTTCTTGATCTCCTCGAATAGATCCTTGTTCTCGGTTTCGGCGGCCTCGGCGGCCTTCTTCTCGTCCTCCGTCTCAAGGCCCAGATCACCGGCATTGATGTTCTGGAAGGTCTTTTCCTTGTACTCATGCATGACCTGCAGGCAGAACTCATCCACATCCTCGGTGCAGAGCAGCAGATCATAGCCCTTGCTCAGCACAAGCTGGGCGTTGGGCAGCTTGCTCAGGCGGTCGGTGTCGTCACCGGCAGCAAAATAGATGCACTTCTGATCCTCGGGCATCTTCTCGATGTATTCGTCCAGCGTGACGAGCTTCTTCTCCTTGGCGGAGTAGAACATCAGCAAATCACCCAGCAGATCCTTGTGCATGCCGTAGTCACCGTAGATGCCGAATTTGATCTGGCGGCCGAAGCTCTTCCAGAAGGTCTCGTACTTCTCACGGTCGTTGACGAGCATTGCGTGCAGCTCGTTCTTGATCTTCTTCTCGAGAGAGTTGCGCATCAGCTTGAGCTGGTTATCCTTCTGCAGCGTTTCACGGCTGATGTTCAGGCTCAGGTCCTCGCTGTCCACAACGCCCTTGACGAAGCTGAAATAGTCAGGCAGCAGATCGCCGCACTTCTCCATGATCATAACGCCGGAGGCATACAGGGCCAGACCCTTCTCGTACTCCTTGGTGTAGTAGTCGTAGGGGGTGGAGCCGGGGATAAAGAGCAGCGCTGTGTAGGTGGCAGTGCCCTCGGTCCGGCTGGTGATGACCCGCAGCGGGTCGGTATAGTCCATGAACTTGGACTTGTAGAACTCGTTGTAGTCCTCGTCCTTGACCTCACTCTTGGGGCGCTTCCAGATGGGCACCATGCTGTTCAGCGTCTCCAGCTCGGTGTAGGTCTCATACTCGGGCTTGTAGTCGTCACCGGCGTCCTCCGGCTTCGGCTTCTGGCGGGATTTCTCGCGGAACATCGTGATGGGGAAGCGGATGTAGTCGCTGTACTTCTTGACAAGGTTTGCCAGCGTGTATTCCTCAAGATACTCGCTGTAGTTGTCGGTATCGGTATCATCCTTCAGCACCAGAATGATCTCGGTGCCGACGTCCTCCTTGTCAGCCTCGGTCAGGGTGTAGCCCTCCACACCGGTGGACTCCCACTTCCAGGCGGTGTCGGCGCCCTGTGCGCGGGAGATGACGGTGACCTTCTTCGCCACCATAAAGGCAGAGTAGAAGCCGACACCGAACTGGCCGATGATGTCGATGTTATCGCTCTGGTTTTCGGTCTTGAAATCGAGCGAGCCGCTCTTGGCAATCGTGCCGAGGTTCTTTTCCAGATCCTCCTTCGTCATGCCGATGCCGTTATCGCTGATGGTCAGCGTGCGGCTGTCCTTGTCAGGCTGGATATGGATCTTCAAATCGTCCTTCGTGATGCCGATGGTGGTATCGGTCAGGCTCTTGAAATAGCGCTTGTCGCAGGCGTCCGACGCGTTGGAGATCAGCTCACGCAGGAAAATCTCGCGGTTTGTATAGATAGAATTGATCATCAGGTCGAGCAGCTTTTTGCTCTCAGCCTTGAATTGATGCATAGCCATAGTAGAAAACCTCACTTATACAAATGAAATTAGCACTCGTTTATTTCAACTGCTAAATTTAGTTTAGCACTCTTTTTTATAAAGTGCAACCCTTGCGGGCTATTTTAACAAAAAATTTAAATTCAGGTCTTTTCAAGCGTCGGATTTTGAGGTATGCTTACAATATAAGATAATAAGTACAGAGGCGGATGCTCGCATCGGCCTCTGCAACGATCCTTACCAGAGGAGAATACCACTATGAGCATCTACGGTGACCGCGCCTATGCGGCATTTTTTAAAGGCTATAACTGCTGCCAATCGGTGGCGGTTGCCTTTGCAGGGGAAATGGGCATGACCGAAAAGCAGGCCCTGCAGATCTCGGCAGGCTTTGGCGGCGGTTTCGGCCGTATGCGGGAGGTCTGCGGTGCCTTTTCCGGCATTACGCTGGTGCTGGGGGCGCTCTATGGCAGCGATGACCCGGCAAAAAAGACAGCCCTTTACACCGATGTGCAGGCGTTGGCGGCTGAGTACAAGGCCCGCAACGGCGGCCCGAATACCCTGATCTGCCGGGAACTGCTGGGTCTGAAGCAGGCCGAGGGCAGCCCGGTTGCCAGCCCCCGCACCCCGGAATACTACAAAAAGCGCCCCTGCCCGGAGCTTTGCCGCGTAGCCGCTGACATTATGGCGGAGTACATCGCGGCGCACCCGAGAGATTGAATGTGCCCCTACAAAAACAAATCAACGAATCATTGAATCGAGGAATCACCATGCAATGCTACACCCACACCCTTCCCGGCGGCGCATCGCTTGTCGGCTACCTGCGGGAGGAGACCACCGAAATGCCCGCCTTCAACACCCGCCCTGCCATGCTGATCCTGCCGGGCGGCGGCTATGCCTACTGCAGTTCGCGGGAGGCTGACCCGGTCGCCATGCAGTTTCTGCAGGCAGGCTACAATGTCTTTATCCTTTATTATACCTGCCGTGGGCAGGAGCGCCAGCCTGCGCTGCGCTGGCAGCCGTTGATCGATGCGGCCGGTGCTATCCTGCATATCCGCAAGAACGCAGTGCAGTTCCATATCGACCCGGCCAAGGTCGCGGTCTGCGGCTTCTCGGCAGGTGGCCATCTTGCGGCGTCCACGGCAATCCTGTGGGACGCTGAGCCGGTTCGGCAGGCACTCGGCATCTGCGGAAAAGAGGCTCTGCCCGATGCCGTGGTGTTGGGCTACCCGGTCATCACCAGCGGCGAATTTCGGCATGACGGCTCGATCTGCAACCTCTGCGGTGATGATGCCGCCCTGCGCGGGACGATGAGTCTGGAAAATCAGGTCAGTGACGGACTGCCGCCCTTCTACATCTGGCACACTGTGGAGGATGCCTCGGTGCCGGTGCAGAATTCCATGCTGCTGGCCACAGCTTTGACAGCCCACAAGGTACCGTTTGAGCTGCACCTTTTCGCCCATGACGGCCACGGCACCAGCACCTGCACACAGGAGGTCAACACCCCTAACCGCCACAACAGCGCATGGGTGCCCCTGTGTACCGATTGGCTAGCCGACACACTGGATTTCCGCCTGTGAGGGCGGTAGAACCCGGCCGCTGCGGCGAATGCTGGGACGCCTGTCCGCGCCTGTCTGCGGGGGAACCGTTCGATTTTGCCTGTGCGGGCTGCGGGGACTGCTGCCGCCAAAGGCGTGATCTGGTGCTGTCCGGCTTTGATTTGTACCGTATTGCGCGGCGGCTGCGGCTCTCGCCGCGCATTGTGGCGGCGGCGTTCTGCAAAAGCTATATTGCGCCCGAAAGCTGCCTGCCGGCCCTGCGCCTGACGCCCGACCCCAAAACCGGAAACTGCCGCTTTTTTGAGGGGAGCGCCTGCGCCATCCATGCGGCCCGCCCGCTGGCCTGCGCCCTTTATCCGCTGGGGCAGAGCATCGACACCGAAACTGCAGCAGTCGAGTATTATGTCCAGACCCCGCTGTGCGGCGCACGGACGGGGGAGGCGCGCACCCTTCGGGATTATCTGAACGATGCCGCTGTTACCGAGCGGGCGGGTATAGACGCGCGGTGGGCTGTTGTGTGTACCCGGCTTTCCCAACGGCTGCAGGCGGCGGGCGGGCAGGAAAATCCCCGCTTTGCGGCTGCTGCCAGACGCATTGAGCGTGCGCTCTACTATGAGTATTCACTCGGCGATGAATTTTACCCGCAGTTTTGCCAAAACATAGAAATTTTGCAACCGCTGCTTGACAGGATGCTGTAAACAAAAATGGCAGGGGCCGCACATATGCGGCTCCTGCCGGGCAATAAAAAACGCTGTGACCCCTCCCGAAAGGTCACAGCGTTTTTTATTTATGGAATCAGCAGATAAAGAACCCGCCGCGTCCGCCGCAGCAGCACCAACTCAGGATGTTGCAAACCAGCAGGTACATCCAGAACGACAGGCAAAACTGCCCGGGACGGCCGCTGGGCTGGGCGTAGGGCTGCTGGTAGCTTGTGTAGCTGCGGCCCGGACTTTGCAGCTGGTCCAGCAGATTCTGGTAGGCGTAGTTGTTCGGCTCCATCGAAACCGCCGTGCGAGCCTCCTCCTGCGCGCGGATGTTGTTGCCCAAGCCCTGATTGGCAAGGGCCGCGTAGTAGTGCCACTGGGCGGTGCGGCCGGCGGCAGAGATGCCGTTCAGTGTGTTGAGAGCCTCCTCATAAAAGCCGCTGCGGATATAATTTGCCGCCGCCCGCAGCTCGGGGTCACCGGCAGCGCTGCCGTAGCTTTGCCGCCCGGCCGAGCTGCCGGTGCTGTAATAGCCGAAGCCGAATGGGCCGAACCCGAAGCCGCCGCCCGCAAAGGGGTCTTGATACTGCTGGCTGTAGCCGCTGCTCTGGCCGTAGGTCTGCCCGCTCTGCCGGTAGGCGGTGCCGCCGCCCTGCTTGATGCGCATGATCTCGCTGTAGGCGGCCTGAACCTCCTTGAAATGCTCCTCCGCCGCCGGGTCATCGGGGTGTAGGTCGGGGTGGTACTGCTTGCACTTCTGGCGGTAGGCTTTTTTAATCGTTTCGTCATCGGCACCGGGGGTGATGCCCAATACGCTGTATGGATCAGTCATGGCGTTGTGCCTCCCTGTGCTTGCGTACCAGCGCGTACTTGCTCCATACGCCGGAATAGATCGTGTTGTACAATAGCTTCCCCTCCGGGGTGTCCTTCAGAATCGGCAGCATCTCAAAATGCTGTGCGCAGCGGCCCATCTGCTGGGTCAGCAGCTCATGGCAGCGCTGCTCGTAGGTGGCGGGCGGCAGCTCATCCGCCAACTGCTGCAGCGCGTTGAAGCGGCCGCGCCGGGCGTCCTTTTGCAGGTCATCGTAGGCGTCCATCAGGTAGATGAACGCCCCCAGACCCTGTCCCATGCCGCGCAGCGCCGGGGCCCATATGTCGTCCCTGCAGGCAAAAACCTCGCCCAGCAGCGCGCCGAAGGTGTTGCACAGCGCGTCCAGATCGTGGCTGCCCGAGCCCTCCAGCACATTGAGCTGGTCGAGCATCGCAGTGATTTTGCTCATCTGGCGGGGCCAGCGCTGGCGTAAAGCGGGCAGATACGGCTCAAGCCGCTGCGCCTGTGCCAGACTGGCGCGGCGGTGGTCGTCCTGCCAGTCGTCCATAAAATTATAATATGCCAGCGCGGCAGTCATGTCGGCCGCATATTCGGTAAACGAATTGTCGGCGCGGGGGCGCTTTCTAAGGGGATGGGGGGCACAGCGACCCGCAGCAAAGGCGGTGGGCTCATCGTACAGCGCAGTCAGCAGGATGCAGACGAACGCCATATCATAGCTCAGCGTCAGCTGCCCGGTGCGGCCGTAGCGGCGGCCCAGCGCTTGGCACAGCCCGCAGTAATAGCCCTGATAGCGCTCCATCTCGGCATCTGCCAGACCCTTGCGGTAAATCGTAACATATCCAAACATACGGCGTCAACTCTTTTTGATGAACTGGTGGCCGCACTTGGGGCAGGTGATGCTGATTTTACCGCGCCCGCGCGGCACGCGCAGCTGCTGGCCGCACTGGGGGCAGCGGTAATAGTGATATTCTTTGCGCTGCTTGAATCGCACCTGCTGTTTGGCGAACCACGCTGCGGCGCGGCTTTGATAGGAAAGATATTTTAGGTTTTCAGCGTAGCGCTTGCGGGTGTTGCGGCTCAAAATGCGGAAATAGCTGTAAATGATAGCAGCAAGTCCCAGCCAATACAGCACAGGGGAGACCCATGCGCCGATGACGATGAGAATGAGGGATGCAATGCAGAGAAAGCCGCTGAACTGGTCGAACCCATAGCGGCCGGACATAAAGCGCTGAAACCAGCCTTTCATTTTACAAAAACCACCTTTTCGCAGCAAAGCCGCATCGTTTACACTTCAGTATGACACACAAATATGGGCAAATCGTGAACAAGCGGGAAATAGAGTTTGAACAAATATAGTTGTACAAGAAAAACATAGGCGAAACACAATTGTGGAAGCTTCGAGAATGCTAATAGTTTATAAAATATATCAATCTGGCATTAAATCGCTTTTGCCAAGGTTGCATTTTGAACATAGTGTTTGTAGATTATCAATTACAGTTTCTCCGCCTTTGGCCCAAGGAATAATATGGTCAACATGAAGTTCGACAGAAGAATCTTTTGCAGGAGAAGCACCGCAGACACAGCATTTGAATTTATCTCGTTGCATGACAATAAATCGTGTCCGCAGATTCACTGTTCTAGAGGTTTTATGGTGGATACCTACACAATAAACATTATTTGGTTTTGTTTGCTCATCCCTAGAATCGGTTTCGTTTATGTAATTCACAAATGCCACTAGTGCATTACGCCAACCACCAAAACGCCTTTCGTATGTTCCGACTGAATATTTGGAAATGTCTCGCATTTGTGAGTATGTTGGCTGCTTTCCTAATCGAACCCATACATTTTCGATTTCCTCAAATAGTTCCTCGTCTGTAATTCCGATTTTAGACCTAGAGGGCTTTAAGGATGCTTTGGCTAAGCAAGTAAACCACGAACCAAATCTTCTGGTAAGCGTTGTAGAGTGAAATTTTCCATAGTGGTTATAATCGTCAAGGGTAACGGTATCCTGATTCAAAATTTTAGCAACTCGTTGCAAGTCATCAATCAAGTCGGAATCTGTTGCATTTCTATGAAACTCATTTAACTCAAATACCATTTATATCATCTCCGCAATACCACTATTTGTAAGTTATACCCTGGGAGTTTATAACATCACTTTGCGCGTGACAACAAAACTATTACCTCCACATGTCCTGTCCTGAGAGTTTGGTACATCACTTTTCGCGTGACAACCAAACAATTACCTCTACGTGCTTCGTCCGGGGGAAGAGGTCCACCGGCTGGACCTCCACGGCCTTGTAGCCATGCTCGGTCAGCCATTTGGTGTCGCGTGCGGCAGTGGCTGCATTGCAGCTGACCATGACCACTGTGCGGGGGGCCATCTCGGCAATGGCGGTCAGGGCAGCCTCGTCGCAGCCCTTACGGGGCGGGTCCACTACGATCACATCGGGGCGGGCACCCTCGGCGGCAAGCTGTGCAGCCGCCGCACCGGCATCCTGACAACGGAAATCCGCCCGGTCGGCATTCAGCCCCAGTCGGGCGGCTGTCTGTTTGGCACCGTCCACAGCCTGCGGTACGACCTCGACACCGACCAGACGCCGGCAGTCGGGCAGCATTGAAAGTCCGATCGTGCCCATGCCGCAGTAGAGGTCAAGCAGAAAATCCGTCTCCTTCAGCCCGGCATACTCCCGTGCCTTGGCGTACAGTGTTTCGGCAGCGGGAGTATTCACCTGATAAAATTCATGCACGCCCATGCGCAGCGGGACGCCGGCAAGTGTATCCTCAATGACGCCGGGGCCAAGCACGGTGCGGGTCTTGCGGCCCAGAATCACATTGGTGCGCTCACTGTTGCGGTTGACAAGGATCGTTGTAAGAGCAAACTCCTTTTGCAGGGTGGCGCAAATCTCTGCTTCATTGGGCAGGCCGTTGCCGTTCACAACAAAGCAGAGCAGTCGTTGGCCGCTGTGCCAGCCCTGCCGCATGTAGAGATGCCGCACACGGCCGGTGTGCGTTTCCTCGTTGTAGGCAGTGATGCCGTTTTCCTCAAGCAACGCACAGGTGCGTGCGGCCAGTTGGTTCATCCACTCCGGCTGCAGGCGGCAGTCGGCACAGGCAACAATGCGGTGGCTGCGTCCGGCAAAGAAACCGGTCACGATATGCCCATTCTCATCCGTGCCGACCGGCAGCTGAACCTTGTTGCGGTAGCGGTCGGCAGCGGGGGCGGCCAGCACCTCCCGCACGGGGACATCCAGCTTGCCAAGGCGCGCAAAGGCGTCCCGCACAAACTGTGTCTTGGCGGCGCACTCGGCCTCATAGCGGATATGGCGCAGCCCGCAGCCGCCGCAGGGGCCGGCAACGGGGCAGTCCTGCCGGATGCGGTCCGGGCCGGGTGCCAGCAGCCGCTCTACACGGCCGAAGGCATAGCTTTTCATCGGCTTTACGATGCGAACCTCAGCAATGTCGCCGGGGGCGGTCAGCGGCACAAAAACGGCCTGACCGTCCTTGTGGGCCACGCCGTTTCCGTCATTGGAGATGGATTTGATCTCGAGGGTGATGATCTGATTTTTCGTAAAAGGCATGTCTGCTCCTTAAAAACAAAGTTACGGGTTGGTGTTCTGCGGGGTGGTTTCCTTTTCCAGCGCGGACAGATACTTGCTCGGCGGCACGCCCTTGACCTTTTTGAACACGCGGGAGAAGTAGAACTGGTCAAAGAAGCCCACCGACACGGCGATCTCAGCAATGGAAAGGCCGGAGTTTTTCAGCAGGCTGCAGGCCTCGCTGACACGGTAATTCGTCAGGTAGTCGATGGGGCTTTGCCCGACATTCGACATGAAAACACGATACAGATGGCTGCGGCTGACGCCGACCGCCTTGGCAATGTCGTCCACCGAGATGTCGTGCGAGTAGTTGAACTGGATAAACTTGATGGCAGCCAGCACATACTGGCTGCTCGACGAGCCTACATTGGGCATGGCCTCGCGGGCTTCCTTCATCAGGTGCGCCATAAATATGTACAGGTAGCCCGTCATCATTGCCTCGCAGTGGGGCTCCGGCCCGCGGGAAAGATAGATGTTGTACAGCGCTTCCCGCGCGGTCTGCAGATCCCGGCAGTGGTGTACAGGGTGTGCCTCGGAAAACGGTGTCTGCTGCACAAGCTTATTGGCGCACGCGCCGTTGAAGCCGACCCAGTAATACTCCCACGGGTCGGTCTCATCGGCGGCGTAGGTGATGAGCTGGTTCGGCTTGGCGAGGAACAGATCACCCTCCTGCAGGGTGTGCGAGACACCGTTGACCTGATAGACACCCTTGCCCGCTACAACCAGATGGATCAGGTAGTGGTCGCGCACGCCGGGACCCCATGTGTGGCCCGGCTGGCATTGCTCACGCCCGCAGTTAAAGATCGAGAGCTCAACATTATCTGTGTAGCTCTGCTTGTAGGATTGCTTCATCTCATGGATGGTCATGGCTGCACCTCGCTTCTGTGATATTTCTATTATAGCAAGCTATTCATCAAAAGTCCATAAAAGAGCCTGAAATTATGTTTGCTTTTTTTGCAGGATTTGCTATACTGAAAACAAGAAATCGACAGAGAGCTGTTCGTTTGGCTGTCTGCCTAAAAAAGAAAGGCTCATTTTGTGCATATCTACGAAAAGAGCCGCCCGACAGGAAAGGTGAGTGGAATCATGGCAAATACCATTGAACTCAAACAGCAGATCGCACAGGGCGAATATGACGCCGCCTTTACCAAGCTGTACGGTGCATCCGCCGTGCAGGAGCAGCGCAAGCGCTATACCGACCTGATCGACGAATTTGAAAAGAAGTACGGCACCTCCCGCACGGTCCGTCTTTACTCTGCCCCCGGCCGCACCGAGATCGGCGGCAACCACACCGACCATAACAACGGCGTGGTGCTGGCCGGCTCCGTCAATTTGGATATGGTTGCGGTCGTTTCCCCCAATGAGGATAACATCATCCGTGTAAAGTCCCTGGGCTTTGACAAGATCGATGATGTCGATGTCAATGTTCTGGTTCCGCAGCCGCAGGAGGCTGAGCACTCCGCCTCGCTGATCCGCGGCGTGGCAAAGGGCATTGTGGATGCCGGCGGCAAGGTGGGCGGCTTTGACTGCTACAGCACCAGCAATGTGCTGCGCGGCTCCGGCCTGTCCAGCTCTGCAGCGTTTGAGGTCTGCATCGGTGCCATCCTGCGCGGCGAATATAACAACAACGACATGGAGAAGTTCAGTCAGGTCAAGATTGCACAGATCGGCCAGTTTGCGGAGAATGTTTTCTTCGGCAAGCCCTGCGGATTGATGGATCAGACGGCCTGTGCGGTCGGCGGTGTCATCACCATCGACTTCAAGAATCCCGAAAAGCCTGGTGTTGGCCAGACTGCCATTGACCTTGCCAAGCACGGCTTTGTCATGTGCATCAGCGATACGAAAGGCAGCCATGCTGACCTGACTGACGACTATGCCGCCATCCGCCGTGAGATGGAGAGCGTGGCTGAGCAGTTCGGCAAAAAGGTCCTGCGCGATGTGGACGAGGACGAGTTCTACAAGGCTATCCCGCAGCTGCGCAAGGCTGTGGGTGACCGCGCTGTTGTCCGCGCGATCCACTTCTACAACGACTGCCGCCGTGCCGCTCAGCTCTGCGATGCCGTGCGTGAGGACGATTTTGATGCGTTCCTGCGCCTGATCATCGAGGGCGGCCACTCCAGCTTTGAGTTCAACCAGAATGCCTACAGCATCAAGGCCCCGCAGGAGCAGGGCGTGCCGCTGGCGCTGGCGCTGAGCCAGAAGGTGCTGAACGGCCGTGGTGCATGGCGTCTGCAGGGCGGCGGCTTTGCAGGCACCATTCAGGCGTTTGTCCCCTTGGATCTGCTGGACGCCTACAAGGCAGCCATTGACGGCTGCTTCGGTGAGGGCAGCTGCCATGTGCTGAACATCCGCAACTACGGTGCTGTGCCCGTCACGCCCGACATGTAAAATTAGATAAAGCATAAAAAAACCGTACCAGTGCAGAAATGTGCCGGTACGGTATTTTATATTACGCCTGTAGGGGTCGGGCATGCCCGGCCCGTATGCTTACGGCAGACACTCTCTTATCCGTAGATTTATAGGGAAGAATTTTGCTCCCTCCGCGGCGGCCTGAGGACAGGCCGCCCTACAGGATTACATTTTCTTCCGCAAGATCCATATTCCCAGTGCCAGCATTCCGCACACCACTACGGTAAACACCGCATGAATCTGTATGCTCAGATACCATGGTGCAGATTGCAGCGCATACAGCCCGGGGTGGGCGCGGTAGTCCCAGCAGGTGTACAGGCTGACGCCCAGAAACACCGCGATAAAGCACCAAAACGCAGCGTTTGAATAATGTACAGATTTTTCACTGTTTGTTCTTCTCCCAAATCAGCGCCAGCCCCTTAAACAGCAGGTCTGCGTCATAGATGACTTTGCGCTTGCAGCAGGGCATAATGTACGGCGCCAGTCCACCGGTCGCAACTACGGTCAGCGGCTGGCCAAGCTCTGTCTCGACTCGATCAGCCAGTCCGTCCAACTGAGCGGCCGTACCGAACATCGCCCCGTTGTTCAGTGCGGCTACCGTGTTGGCACCAATCAGATGCTCGGGCGGCTCGGGTGCAATGGGCGGCAGCTGCGCCGTGCCCGCGCTGATGGCCCGCAGACTGGTCTGCACGCCGGGTACGATGAAGCCGCCCAGAAACTCCCGCTGCGCAGAGATGACATTGTAGGTCGTGGCGGTGCCCAGATCGACTGTCATGCAGGGCAGGGGATAGTGTGCAGCGGCAGCAGCGGCATCGGCAATGCGGTCACGGCCGACCTTGGCAGGCTCGTCAACCTGAAAGCTAAGCCCCGTGTCCAGACCACAGCTGACGATTAGCGGCTCCTGCCCGGTCAGCCGCTTGCAGGCCGCTGCCAGCACCTCGGTCAGCTGGGGGACAACGCTGCAGACAATGACGCCCTCGCAGGCGGCAGGGTTTACCTGCAGGCGGCGCAGCAGGAATTTCATCTCGGCGGCATACTCATCCGCTGTGCAGCGGGGCCGCGTGACCATCCGCATTGTGAACTGGATAGAGCAATGCTCTGCCCCCGTCAGACCACCGATACAGATGTTGGAGTTGCCGATGTCAACTGCTAAAACCATAATAAATTCCTTTTATAGATAAAAGATAAGAGATAATAGATAAGAAATATGGTGGATCGCGTCGCTTTGCGCCGCTCAAAATTATTATACTTGTTTGCATATAAGGCGTCAATCTGCTATAATAACCACAATACAAATTTTGTTTTTGCCAAAGGCGAAAACTCCACCAATTTTTTTATCTTTTATCTAGTATCTCTTATCTAGTTATTAAGGGTGTTGATTTTATGTTACTTACCGGAAAAACCATCGTCCTCGGCATCACCGGAGGCATTGCGGCCTATAAAATGCCTAATGTGGCGCATGCACTGGTCAAGCTGGGGGCCGATGTTCATGTCCTGATGACCAAAAATGCCACTGAGTTTATCTCTCCGCTGGTATTTGAAACGCTGACCCGCCGCCGCTGTCAGGTGGATACCTTCGACCGCAACTTCCAGTACGATGTGGCGCATATCAGCCTTGCCAATGCGGCGGACCTCATGCTCATTGCGCCTGCCACGGCCAATGTCATCGCCAAGCTGGCCCACGGTCAGGCCGATGATATGCTGACCACCGTCACGCTGGCTGCGACCTGCCCCAAGCTGGTTGCGCCCGCCATGAACACCCACATGCTGGAAAATCCCATCACGCAGGATAACCTCAAAACACTGCAGCACTATGGCTTCACCGTCATTCCGTCCGGCTCCGGTATGCTGGCCTGCGGCGATGTCGGCTCCGGCCGGCTGCCTGAGGAGGGCGTGCTGGTGGACTATGTGCTGCGTGAGCTTGCCTGTGAAAAGGATCTGCGCGGCAAAAAGGTCGTTGTGTCGGCCGGTGCAACGCAGGAATCCATGGACCCGGTGCGCTACCTGACAAACCATTCCACCGGCAAGATGGGTTATGCCGTGGCGCGTGCCTGTATGCTGCGCGGCGCAGAGGTCACGCTTCTTGCCTCAACCGGCTGCACGCTGCCGCCTGTTCCGTTTGTCAAGACTGTGCCGTTCACAACAGCAGCCGACCTCTTTGAGGCTGTAAAGACCCATGCCATGGACGCCGATGCACTGGTGATGGCGGCTGCCGTGGCGGACTACCGCCCTGCCACCGTGGCAGCTGACAAGGTGAAAAAGCATGACGGCGAGATGAGCATTGCCCTTGAACGCACCGAGGACATCCTTGCGTGGGTGGGCGCACACAAGCCAGAGAAGCTGTTTGTCTGCGGCTTTTCGATGGAGACGCGCGATCTGATCGAGAACTCTACCGCTAAGCTGAAAAAGAAAAACATGGATATGATCGTTGCCAATAACCTGAAGGTCCCCGGTGCGGGCTTCGGCGTCGATACCAATGTTGTAACGATCATTACCGGGCAGGGCATCACCGAGCTGCCCCTGCAGAGCAAGGACGGCGTTGCCGGGCATATCGCAGACGCGATCGCCAATAAGTAACACATACCCCCGCTCCCTCCCGCATATTCATTTATGAATCATGCAAAGGGGGGCTTTTTTATGTGCGGAATTGCGGGGCAGGTCGGGCGCGACCCCCGGACGATACAGAGCCGGTATGCGGCCTACTGCGCCATGCAGCAGACGCTGGCGCGCCGCGGCCCGGACCAGCGAGGCATGTTCATCAGCGGCCGTGCAGCGCTGATCCATGCACGGCTGGCGGTCGTGGATCTTGAGAACGGCCTGCAGCCCATGCAGCTGGATTGGCAGGGGGAAACCTATGTGCTGGTCTATAACGGTGAGCTGTACAACACGCCTGAGCTGCGGGCTGCGCTGCTGCACCGCGGCCACCGCTTTGCCGGGCACTCCGACACCGAGGTGCTGCTCCATGCCTTTGCGGAATGGGGCGAAAGCTGTACGGCAATGTGCAATGGCATTTTTGCGTTTGCGGTCTGGCAGGTGAACGCGGGCAGGCTGTTTCTGGCGCGGGATCGCTGCGGTGTCAAGCCGCTGTTCTATACCCTGACAGAGCAGAGCCTGATTTTCGGCAGCGAAATCAAAACCCTGCTGGCCCACCCGGCCGTGCCGCCGCGGGTGGATGCCGCCGGTCTGGCGGAGGTGCTGCTGCTCGGCCCCGGCCGTACACCCGGCTGCGGCGTGTTCTGCGGGGTGCAGGAGCTTCTGCCCGGGCAGTATGCTATCTACGAGGCCGACACGGCTCGACTGACACTGCATACCTACTGGCGGCTTGAGGATCATGAGCATCCCGATGATTTTGCCGCTACAGCCCGCAAGGTGCGCGAGCTTGTAACGGATGCCATCGAGCGGCAGTTGGTGTCCGATGTGCCGGTTGCCGCATTTTTGTCCGGCGGGCTGGACTCCAGCCTGATCTCCGCCATTGCGGATGCCAATTTTACAGCCCACGGCAGGCAGCTGCAGACCTTCTCGGTGGGATACCGGGATAACCGGAAGTATTTTCATGCTACAAAATTTCAGCCCGGTGCGGATGCCCCCTATATCCGCAAAATGAATGAGTTTCTCCATGCCCGCCACCATTGGGTCACGCTGGACACTCCGGAGCTGGTCCCGGCGCTGTATGCGGCGGTGGATGCGCGTGACCTGCCCGGTATGGCGGATGTCGATGCATCGCTGCTGCTGTTCTGCCGGCAGATCAAGCCCCATGCCACGGTGGCGCTGTCGGGAGAGTGCGCCGATGAGATTTTCGGCGGTTACCCGTGGTACCGCGACCCGGAAGTGCGGGAAAAATACGGCTTCCCTTGGGCGCAGTCCACAGCCTATCGCGCCTCCTTCCTCAAGCCCGGTGTGCTGGGCAGCATTGACCCGGCTGCTTTTGTGGATGCCCGCTACCGCCAAACGCTGGCAGAAACCTCCGTCCGACCCGGCCTTTCGGCAGAGGAACAGCGTATGCGCCAGATGATGAACCTGAATTTCAAATGGTTTATGCAGACCCTGCTTGACCGTAAGGACCGCGTGAGCATGTACAGCGGGCTGGAGGTCCGGGTGCCGTTCTGCGACTACCGCATTGCGGAGTACCTCTACTCTGTCCCGTGGGAATATAAAGACTACCGAAATCAGGAAAAAGGCCTGCTGCGCGAGGCAATGCGGGGCGTACTGCCGGATGAGGTGCTGTGGCGGCGCAAAAGCCCTTATCCTAAGACATGGAATCCCAGCTACCTTGCGGCGGTTACAGCCGAGCTGCGCGGTGTGCTGGCTGACCCGGCCGCGCCGATCCTGCGCATTATCAAGGCCGACGTACTGGAAACGCTGCTCACATCCGGCGCGGACAATCCGATCCCATGGTATGGCCAGCTGATGACAACGCCGCAGACCATCGCATGGTTTATCCAGCTGAACTACTGGTTAGAGAAGTATAAGGTCGAGTTGGTGTGATGTAGAGGGCGGCGTTCTCGCTGCCCTACGCCCTTTGCCCCGCGGGTAGGGCGGCCAGTCCTCTGGCCGCCGCAGCTCGTTCCCGTCACTGCAGACCTTCCGCGCAAAAATAATTTATTTTCCCTCCCCATCTGTTCAAACCCTGCCTGATGTGCTATAATACCTCAATAGGACTACAAATAGAGAAGGGAGACCCCTCATGCAGCAGGAAACCGTTATCGTTCTGGATTTCGGCGGCCAGTATAATCAGCTGATCGCGCGCCGCGTCCGCGAATGCAACGTATATTGCGAGATCTATTCTTACCGTACCGACCTTGCCAAGATCAAGGCCAAAAACCCGAAGGGCATCATCTTCACCGGCGGCCCCAACAGTGCCTATCTGCCGGATTCGCCCACCATCGACCCCGAAATTTACACTTGGGATGTGCCTATCCTCGGCATCTGCTACGGCAGCCAGCTGATGATGCACATGCTGGGCGGCAAGGTCTGCAAGGCCCCCGAGCGTGAGTACGGCAAAACGCTGGTCGATCTGGATACTGCCAGCCCGCTGTTTGATACGCTGCCCGCCCAGAATGTCTGCTGGATGAGCCATAACGATTACATCGAGCAGGCAGCCCCCGGCTTTGAAATCATTGCCCATACCCCCAACTGCCCGGTGGCCGCTGCGCAGGATAAGGCTCGCGGCCTGTATGCTGTGCAGTTCCACCCCGAGGTCCTGCACACTGAGAACGGCACCAAGATCCTGCACAACTTTGTGTATAAGGTCTGCGGCTGTGTCGGTGACTGGAAGATGGACTCCTTTGTCGAGAACTCTGTCAAGGCCCTGCGCGAGAAGATCGGCGATGGCAAGGTGCTGTGCGCCCTGTCCGGCGGTGTCGATTCCAGCGTCTGCGCGGCTATGCTCGCCAAGGCCATCGGCAAGCAGCTGACCTGCGTTTTCGTTGACCACGGTCTGCTGCGCAAGAACGAGCGCGAGCAGGTCTGTGAGGTCTTTGGCGAGGGCGGTCAGTTTGACATCAACTTTGTCTGCGTTGACGCCCGCGACCGCTTCTACAAGAAGCTGGCCGGCGTAGAGGCCCCCGAGAGCAAGCGCAAGATTATTGGCGAGGAGTTCATCCGCGTGTTCGAGGATGAAGCTAAAAAAATCGGCGCTGTGGACTTTTTGGCACAGGGCACGATCTACCCCGATGTCGTGGAGAGCGGCCTCGGCGGCGAAAGCGCCACCATCAAAAGCCACCACAATGTCGGCGGTCTGCCCGATTATGTTGATTTTAAGGAGATCGTTGAGCCGCTGCGCGACCTGTTCAAGGACGAGGTCCGTCAGGCCGGCCGTGAGCTGGGTCTGCCCGAGTACCTTGTTGCCCGCCAGCCGTTCCCCGGCCCGGGTCTGGCTATCCGCATCATTGGTGATGTGACCCCCGAAAAGGTTGCCATCGTGCAGGATGCTGATGCCATCTGGCGCGAGGAGGTCGATAAGCTCCCCATGGCCCAGCGCCCCAGCCAGTACTTTGCCGCGCTGACCAACATGCGTAGTGTCGGTGTCATGGGTGACGAGCGCACCTACGATTACGCCATCGCCCTGCGCGCCGTAACCACCACCGATTTTATGACCGCCGAGGTCACAATCCTGCCGACCGAAACCATCACCACCGCAGCCAACCGCATCGTGAACGAAGTCAAGAACATCAACCGCGTCATGTTCGACTACACCACGAAACCGCCGGCAACGATTGAGTTTGAATAATCGCGAAAGCTAAATAGAGCCTGTATATTGAACGTTCTATCGTTCAATATACAGGCTCTTTCTTTTTGCTGACTCCGTTTTGACTCCCGTTTGTAAATTTGAGGTCAATCTTTTTTCTTTTTCAGCAGACTGGAAAGGAAAGATTCGGGAGCATTTTCTGTGTAATCCGGTTTAGGTACAGGGTGCTGTACGCCGTCGGACATATCCAGATAATAGTTACTGCACTGCAATTCAATTTCCAACATTTCCTTGCGGCGCGTTACATCGTCAAGAATGGCGGTGGGGTCCTTTGCCATCTTTGCGATAACAGAAGCGTTTTCCCATTCATTGTAGACGGCATCCCAACAGGACAGCTTGCTACAAATATCTTGATTTTGGATTGCCAACTCAAACTTGGAAAGTGGCAACGAGAAATCCGACTTATTCACAGAGGTGATTTGAAAATATGGTTCAAGTAACTGGTTTACGCGGATATGAATATTTTCAGGAAGAATATGATAATCGGCCTCTCGCTTACCGTCAATCAGCAACACTTTAGAATTGAGCAAGACAATCAGCAGCCTCATCAGATCGCCGTCCGTTTCAAGGACAACAGAGCCAGGCTCAAAGGAGCCGGTCAGAACATAATAGCTTACTCCTAATGCAGCTGCAATCCGCTTAATTTGCGCGGGTTGTGGCTGCATTTTATTTGTTTCGTATTTGCGGATAGAAACCGGGTGAATTTCCGTTAGTTCAGCCAGCTTGCTTTGCGTTATATTGACTCGCTTACGGCAATAGCGAATACGCTCACCTATCGTCATGTGCGGCACCTACTTGAATGATAATGACTCATCACGAATTATTACAAAGTATATTATAGCATGACTGCTATTAAAAATCCATGTTTGGGCCCAAAAATGTGCCCAAAATGTGCCCAAAGTGAGCCTAAAATATACCCAAAATCAACTCGAAAAATAGAAATTTGTGAAATCATTATGAACAATGAAAAGATATATTGACATAGCGCGTACCGCTACATATAATATAGGCATAGCGATATTCGCTACACAAATACAAACGAGGTGAATACAATGAATGAAGAAAAACGGTTTTATCTGACAGCAGCGGAGTTATCCGACCTTATGGGCATTTCCATCGGTCACGCCTACAAGCTGATCCGCGACATGAACGCCGAACTTGCCAAAGAGGGTTACATTGTGGTCGCTGGGAAAGTGCCGAAGCGCTATGTGGAAAAGCGCTGCTATGGCTATACGCCGCAGTGAGGTGGTTCTGTGATTGCAAGAAAGAATCCATCGACAGGGAAGTGGGATGCCCAATACAGCTACACAGATTGGCAGGGAAAACGCAAAAAGACAACGAAGCGGGGATTCCGTACCAAGCGTGAAGCAGTGGAATGGTACGACCACTTCAGGGCAACGCAAGATGCCGACTTCAATATGGTTTTTAAGGACTTTATCGAAATCTATATGGAAGATCAAAGCCACCGCCTACGGCAGCATACAATGATGAACAAGCGTTTCCTCTTTGATAAGCATATCATACCGTACTTTGGAAACAAAAAGGTCAATGCCATCAAAGCACCGGATATAAGGGCTTGGCAAAATAAGCTGATGGCAACAGGCTTGAAGCCAACCTACTTAAAAACCATCAATAACCAGCTAAACGCCGTCTTCAATTATGCAATGAAATATTATGACCTAAAAGAAAATCCCTGCCGAAAAGCAGGGAGCATGGGCAAGAGTAAGGCTGAGGAGATGCACATCTGGACGCGGGAAGAGTTCACGCAGTTTCTGAATGCCATCATCGACAAAAAGCCCTCTTACATTGCATTTGAAGTACTGTTCTGGACTGGGCTGCGGCTTGGTGAACTGCTGGCCATGACACCTGCTGATATTGATTTTGATAAGCGTACACTTCGCGTCAATAAATCGTATCAGCGGCTGAAAGGCGAAGATGTTGTGACGCCGCCTAAAACGCCGAAAAGTATTCGAACAATTTCGATTCCGAAATTTCTTGCAGCGGATTTGATGGACTACATCAACAGCAACTATGGCATGGAAGATTCGGACAGGCTTTTCCCTTATACGAAATACTTTTTTGAACATGAACTGAAGCGCGGCATCAAGCTGACCGGGCTGCACAAAATCCGCGTACATGATAGCCGGCACAGCCACGCCGCCCATCTGATTCACATGGGTGCTAGCCCCTTGCAGATTCGCGATAGGCTCGGTCACGAGGACATTAAGACAACGCTGAACACCTACGGGCATCTTTATCCCAACACGGACCAGAAGATGGCTGAACAGCTTGAAAGTGAATACAGGGAGGAAATGCGGTGAGTGGATTAGACAAGAATCGTCAGCGCAACTGCACAGTTTGCTTCCGGGCAACGCCACAAGAAGTACAAATGCTGGAAGCGCGGGTCAAGGCAAGTGGAATGCCAAAAGGCAAATATATTCTTGAATCGGTGCTGCATCAAAAAATCAGCATTGCCGTGGGAAAATACCAGAGCGACCGCATGAGCCTTGAATTACAAAAACTGCGCATGGCGCTGGAAAGCACAGATGGCGCGGAACAGCAAGAAGTGCTGACGGAATGTAAGAGTTTGTTGGAGCAGCTGATTGAAATCAGCAGGAAACCTGCCGACACAGAATTGGAAATGGAACGATAATGGCTATAAGAAGAAAAAGAGCCCTTGCATCTGCAAATGCAAGAACTCTAAGCTGTGGTAAAAGGGCGAACCCTAACCAACGCTATTTTACCACAGCCCACTTCTTCTTACAATAGAAAGATTGGTGAAATGAGTAAGAATACCGATGTAAAGCTGATTTCAATGGATACAATTCCTATTGAAGAAGTGACATGGCTGCTAAAGCCGTTCATACCTTATGGAAAAATCACAATTATCCAAGGCGACCCCGGCGAGGGTAAAACCACGCTGGTACTGCAAATCATCGCCGCACTGACTACCAGCAGACCGATTTGGGATGGCTTGCCGGAGACGGAACGGATCCATGTGATTTACCAGACTGCAGAGGACGGCTTGTCCGATACGATCAAACCGCGTCTTGTAGCTGCCGGGGCAGATTGTGCAATGGTGCTTGTGATTGATGATTCCGAAAAGGCACTGACGCTGGACGATGACCGATTGGAACAGGCGATAGAGCAGACCGGTGCACGGCTGGTGGTGTTGGATCCGATCCAAGGTTATATCGGCTCCGGCGTAGATATGCACCGCGCCAACGAAATCAGACCGCTGATGCACAGGCTCGCAAAGCTGGCTGAAAAGTATAGCTGCGCAATTATTTTGATTGGACACATGAATAAGAACAGCGGCTCCAAGTCCAGCTATCGGGGACTTGGCTCTATTGATTTTCAGGCGGCGGCAAGAAGCGTACTGGTAGTTGGGCGTATCAAAGATGATCCTTCGCTACGAGTCGTATGCCCAACGAAAAGTTCTTTGGCACCGGAGGGTAAGGCAGTTGCCTTTCGCCTTGATCCAGAACAGGGCTTTCAGTGGGTGGGGCAGTATGATATCAGCTCCGACGAACTTCTCTCTGGCAGCAGCCGGGGACATAAGATGCGGGCGGCGCAGGATTTTCTAAAAGAAATCTTGGCAAATGGTGTAGTACCGCAAACCGAGATAGAAACTGCTGCCGAGCACGCGGGGATAAAGCCGAAAACATTGCGCAATGCTCGCTATGAGCTAGGTGTTGTTTCCAGCAAGGTCGGCAGACAATGGGTGTGGGCGCTGCCCGAAGAATAATTCAAGAAGGCAAGATGCCTTATTCCTTAGGAAATGGTCATCTTGCCTTCTTGAAAATGAAAGTTGTTTTTTCCAACAGGTAGCCCCGCAGGGCGCAAAGGCGCTTTTGATGCGAAGTGTCAAAAGTGCTTTTGCGTTACTCTTGGCAAGAGTAACAGAACCGTGCCGGCTTGCGCCGGAGATAAGGAGTGGATTTGAAAAGGACAATCAGTGCAATGGTGGGAAAAGGCTCCCTCAATCATAACAGCCGTGAATTTTACGCATCTAACGTAGACCCTAGCCGCAGCTATCTGAATATAGAGTTTTGCCGCGAGGATATACGAAACGTCTACCATGAACTGTTCGATGAAGCACAGAAAAGATTCAATGCTAAACAGACTCGAAATGACCGTAGGATTGAGGATTACTACGAGAAAATCTGTTCCTCAAAACAGGAAAAGTCTTTCCATGAAATTGTCTTACAGATTGGAAATAAGGACGATACAGGTATCCATACGGAGCTGGCAGAAACGGCTAAACAGTGCTTGATTCAATATGCGAACGGATTTCAAGCACGCAACCCAACGCTACGCGTGTTTTGGAGTCATCTGCATATGGACGAAGCAACTCCCCATGTACATATAGACTTCGTGCCTTATATTACAGGCAGCAAACGCGGTATGGATACGCGCGTGTCTCTCAAACAGGCGCTTGCCCAGCTTGGATTCAAGGGCGGTACACGCAGTGCTACCGAGTGGAATCAGTGGGCGCAGAGTGAAAAGCAAGCGCTGGCCGAAATTATGCAAGAACACGGCATTGAGTGGGAGCAGCTTGGAACGCATGAGGAACATCTATCCGTTCTGGACTATAAAAAGCAGGAGCGCGCTAAAGAGGTTCGAGCATTGGACACTACCATTGCGGAAAAGCAAACGCAGGTAGACGAAATCGAGCAGTCGCTGCAATCGGTGCAGCAACAGGTCGTTGAACTTGACAAAATCGAGAATGTCAGCGTAAAGAAGTCGCTCCTAAGCGACAAGGTAACGCTCCCACGCAGTGATTTTGAAAATCTGTTGAGCGCTGCCAAGCAGTATGTTGTCTACCGCCGCCAAGATGATTGCCTACAAGGACTTCTGGACGCTGCAAATGCCAAAATCAAACAGTTGGAGGGCGTTGTTAGTGAACTGAAGCAAAAGGTTTCTAAGTTGGTAAGTGAACTTGGCAATATTGAGTTTTGGCATACCCAAGAATTGAATGAGGCAAAATCCGAGAGCAGGGAAGTGCGCCGTGAAAATCTGATGCTGAAGCGTGAGAAAAAAGGTTTGGTGAACCTTTTGCGGCGGCATGGCATAGACCCTGCAAAAGAAAGAACCCGCGAACAGGAGCGCAACGAAAGATAAGGAGTACAATATAACTTACAACGATTTAGGCCGCTAGGCAAATATGCGCCTTGCATTTATCAAGCAGCACCGCCCGCAACTGTACCAATGTTTGTTGAAAGAAAACCGGCTACATAGCTACTTGGCAGAGTTTGAACGTCAAGTAAGTGATGCAATGATTTTGACCGAGAAACTGAAACGGCAAAATCAGATTGAATGGAGGCGGTATGAGCAGAATCTACATTTGCGATTTTCGTAAAAAGAATGAAACTTGGATTTCGGGAAAGCAATCAGAAGACTTGACCGACTTCGCTTAAACGAATATAATAAGACTATAATAAGGTATAGTGTAAAGACAATGAGGTGCGGTCATTGAACGGATATATTACAGCTCAAGAAGCTGCTAAAAAATGGGGCGTAACATCCCGCCAAGTGCAGATTTTGTGTAAAGAAAACCGTGTTCCCGGTGCATCCCGGATGAGTCGTATTTGGATTATTCCGGAAGATGCGAAAAAACCAACCGGAATTAAACATTCCAAAGAAAGGAAAATGGACTGATGACTCGTACAAAGTCAATATATATTGACCTTTCTAATGCGCCTTGGACAATGCATGAATTCTTTGCGGGAAGTGGTCTTGTAGGATATGGACTACAAGGAATGTTTGCTCCTATTTGGGCTAATGATATTAGTGAGCAAAAAGCAGCTGTATACACAGCAAACTTTGGGAAAAAACATTTTCTGCTTGATGATATTAAGAATATAAATGGCGCAGATATTCCATATGCAAATATGTCATGGGCTAGCTTTCCATGTCAAGATTTATCTTTAGCGGGGTCTTTAGGAGGAATTCACGCATCACGTAGCGGTCTTGTATGGGAATGGCTTCGCATTTTAGATGAAATGACTGAAGAGCCTAAAATACTTGTATTAGAAAATGTCACAGGCTTATTGTCTACAAACAAAGGAGAAAACTATAGTGTGCTTCATCACGCTTTGATAGAGCGTGATTATAGATGTGGAGCAATCGTAATCAATGCGTCTCACTTTGTTCCACAATCGCGTCCTAGAGTTTTTGTTATAGCTGTTAAAAAAGGCTGTAAAATACCGGAAAATTTGGTGGGCACCGGTCCATGCTGGCTTCACAATAAAGCGGCTGTTGAATTGGGAAAGCGCTTACCAGACTGGATTTGGTGGAACACGGATAAACCATCACGTCGGCATCAAACAGTAAGAGATATTGTAGAAAAAGATGTTCCGTTTGATAAGGACGAAGTCTTGCAGCTCCTACCCAAAAGACATAAAGAAAAACTTGACGCCCATGAAACAATTTATGCAACGGGCTATCGTCGTACTAGACATGGACAACAACAGTTAGAATTGAGATGTGATGGTATTGCTGGGTGCTTGAGAACTCCAGAGGGGGGAAGTAGCAAGCAATATTTAGTAGTTAAAGACGGAAAAACGACACATGCTAGACTTTTGACTGTTCGGGAAGCTGCAAGACTAATGGGGGCACCAGATACTTTTAAGCTGCCGGGAAGTTATAATGACGGTTATAAAGCAATGGGCGATGCGGTGGCTATGCCAGTAGCTCAATTTATTGGAGAACGATTTTTAACGAAAATTGCGGAGGCGATTTATAGTGACTAATCCAGAAGCTCGATTGAGAACTTTTCAAGCCGAAAATAACATTTACACAAAAGGACCACTTTCGCTCGTGATTCAGTTTACTAGATTGGTTCGGGAGCGAACATTTCCGCTTAACTCAGATGACTTTCAGACTAGTAGTAAAGGACAGGTTGCAGGGTTGGGTGGAGGAAATCTAAAAAAGATTCTGAAAGAGCATGGAATTATGCAGCAGCTTTCAGCAGAAGGTGGACGTACTAGTCGTGGCAGTATGGGCTTGATGATAAAGTATGTGGATTTCTTGAATGAGTGGAATACAGAGGAAACTGTTGATTTTGCAGTAGTAGAAGATTTTTGGGCAGAACAAGTTCGAGAATATTTCAGGAATCAACCTTTTATTCTTACGGCAGATACGTCAAAAACAATTGGCGCAAATCTGGATGAGCTTTTTGAACAAGCGAGGAAACGCCAAAGGCAAAATCCTGGAACGCAATATTTGGGAACGGTTTTGCAGCATCTTGTCGCTGCCAAACTTTGCTTGATTATGCCAGACAATTCATTTGAAATTCATGGTGCTTCTGTTGCAGATGGTCCTACGGATCGTAATGGCGATTTTGTTATCAATAATACGATTATTCATTGCACGACTATGCCGGGAGCACTGCTCATTGAAAAATGTAAGGCCAATTTGCGTAGCGGTACGCATCCGGTAATTATTACAATTTTTGACCGCGTACATACGGCGCTTAACCTTGCTGAGGATGCAGGGCTAGCCGGACGAGTTGAAGTTTGGGATGTCCAGCAGTTTCTTTCTGCAAACGTGTATGAGCATAGTCTGTTTGATGAAACAAAGCGAAATTCTACGCTGTTGGATATTATCAGTCGCTATAATGATATTGTATTAAACACTGAAACAGATCCAAGTTTAAGAATAGAGTTTGAGGCAAGATGAAAGAAGCCCTTTGCCCAAAAGCAATCTAAAATTATGTGTCTGGCTGAGCTGAGGACGAGCCAAAAGAGCTTGGGGGAATCTGAGCATTGTGGAAATGAAAGCGCAGCTATGTTGGTGTCTGTTATTAAAATAAATAGTGGTTATAGGTTAATAGATTTGAAATAGTTGCATACTTTTGTACAACAGATTCATTGAGGAAAAGCACTGCTAAATTGTATGAAAGGTGGATGAATCTATTGACAAACCGAAGCAGATACCTTTTTCAAGTTAATAAAAATTATTATATACTCGAAAGAAAGAGCAGGGAGGACGTTACAATGTCTGTTGCACTTAACTATCAATTATCAGCGTTTGGAAAATTAATGATTGAGCCAACCCCGGATACAATTACTGCACTTATGAATAAGATTAATCAAGAAACTCACGAGATATTTTTGCCTAATATTATTAACAGCCAGCAGATAGAAATACCATCTAACAAAATTACGACTGTTGCAAATCTGGGCTTTGTTACGCAAAGCCAGCAATACAGTATTGCAATATTAAATGACCGTATTGATGTTAACTATAACAAAACGACTGACACAGATATTAGCATGGAAACATTCTATGCCTTTTCAGTTAAAGCGCTCTCGGCCATTATGGACTACTTTGAAATAGTCTCTAACAGATTAGCTGTCAATATTCAACGGGCATGTGAACTTAATAGCTTTGAAGATTTACGAGCGTGCGGGAAAAGGCTAGTTACGGGTGCCGCATATTATAACAGTAAAGAATTTGCAGAGTGGTCTACCCGTATAAATGCTCAAGAGAATATTGAACTCAATGAATCGCAAGAGCGATTAAATATTATTACTGATATTTCTTCTGGACAAGATATAACCGGACAAAAAGCGGCATGTTTATTTCACATAGATATAAATACAATTCCCCAAAATCAAAATATGCGCTTTGACAAGAAAGCATTGCCATCTTTTGTAGAAAATGCAAAATCTATTGCTGCAGAACTCACAGGTGATATAGAGAGGCTGATCATGAATGAATAACATATGGAGAAACAGTTTCGCTAAGTTTGGAGAGGGAACAGCCGCATATGATTTTCCGGTTAGTTCATCTGTGCGACGCACTGTGACTGAGTCTTTTGAAGAAAACAATGAGACATCCACAAGTAATGATGGTTCTGGTTGCAAAATTAAAAGTGAGCCTCAACTGTCCTTTCAAACTAATAATTTTAAGGTTACAAAACCTACGGTTTTCTTCGATGCGAGAATCCTTGACTATATTGCACAGTCAGAAGCTGAAGCACGACAAAAAGTCGTCTCACAGTACGCAAACGAAATACGCATACTGATTCAGCAAGATGAATTTATTGATGGTGAAGTGTCTCGTGCGGAACATTATATGACAGAAGGGTACAAGCGAAATCAATTGGATTGTATATTAGATGCAATAATGCATGTTTATGAGTCTGATATTGGCGAGCCTCATATGCTTGAGGGAATATTAACTATGGTCGCGAGTGTTCCGTATGATGCTATTTCGCCAAAAGGACAGATTATTGCGATGGGGTTATTGACACATAAATCATTATCCGTGAGAGATAAAGCAATTCAATGCTTTGAAAAATGGAACTCGAAAAAGGGACTGGCTTACCTAAAAAATATATCCTGCACTCCAAGATGGCTTCAAACTTATGCGGACAAAGTGATTTTGTATATCGAAAGAGATGGGATTGAGTGATGGCGTTTTTAGTGCGAAAGCTCGGAAAAATGGATGAGATATTTTCTCTTCTCGAAGAAACAAATATTCAAAAGGTCTATGCAGATATACCGACCACAGAGTTTCGATCAAAGAATGGAACGCTTTCAACATGGTTTATTAATTCGTTAGATGATATTGATAATGCGGTTCTTGCGATTGCGGTTACATCTTCTGACATCACAAAAATGGACTTTATAGTCATTGATACAGACATACTTGAAGAAAATTCTCTTGAATATAAACAGACATATGCAGGACAAGACATTGCTATTCCAGATTTACAAGATACTCATTACGACATTGTAGGGGTTACGGTTGAAAAACTTGTTGCATGCACAAGAGTATATCAAAGAATTGTAGAACAAGATCCTGTGGGGGAAACTTATATCATTCGGTATGCTGCTGGACAAATAAAAGACTTACTTAGAGTTGCAATAAAAGAAAACCGTGTTGACAAAAGCAAGGCTTCAAAAAAAATAAAGGATCAATTAGATAAACTAAAGGCAGGATAAATTTACGATATATTCTTAAACTATAGAAATAACATTGTAAATCTTTTCGGAGAGGCTATAAGGTTTGAGGATTATCAAAAAATAGCGACTCCCATTTGACTACATTTGTAAGCGAAATTGAATGAATCAGCTAACTACACGCAAAATGTCTCTAAAAAATGGACGATATAGCAATACAAAAATGAACTGTGAATCCCTATGCCCTCGAGTTTGAATAATCGCCATTAACTGACCACCTTCCCGCCGGGACTTTGCCTGGCGGGATTTTTTCATTGCAGGGTGCAGGGGAAAGTTGTACAATAAAAGCAAAAGAACGGCAAAAGGAGAAGAACTATCATGAAAGAAATTCCTATTACTTCATTCCGGAATCTCAAGATCGGTCAGGCAGAGAACACGGCGGCGGGCACAGGCTGCACGGTGTTTCTGCTGGGGCAGGAAGGCGCCCCGGCGGGGTTGGATGTACGCGGCGGCGGGCCTGCCTCCCGCGAGAGCGAGCTGCTCAAGCCACTGGCGGCGGCGCAGGTCATCCACGCTATTGTGCTGGCGGGGGGCAGTGCCTTTGGACTGGACGCGGCCGGCGGCGTTATGCGGTATCTTGAGGAGCGCGGCATCGGTTTTGATGTTGGGGTAACAAAGGTGCCGCTGGTCTGCCAGTCGGACCTGTTTGATCTGACCGTGGCGGATGCCCACACCCGCCCGGATGCCGCCATGGCGTATCAGGCCTGTGTGAACGCTGAAATCGGCAACTACCGCGACGGCAACTATGGCGCGGGCACCGGCGCAACCGTGGGCAAGCTGCTGGGCATGGACCACTGCATGAAATCCGGCATCGGCAGCTATGCCGTGCAGGTAGGGCCGCTGCAGGTCGGTGCGGTTGTGGCAGTCAATGCGCTGGGCGATATTTACGACTATGAGACGGGCCACAAGGCCGCAGGCTTGTTGGCGGATGACGGCAGGACCTTCCTAGACTCCGAGCTGCTTGCACTGCAGAGCATTGAGGTAAAGGAAAACAAATTTGTCGGCAATACAACGATCGGTGTTGTCTTTACGAACGCACGGTTTGACAAATCCCGGCTGTGTAAGATCGCTGGCATGGCACAGGACGGGTATGCGCGTGCCATCCGCCCGGTGCATACCACGGCAGACGGGGACAGCATCTACGCTGTTTCTCTGGGCGATGTGGCCGCTGATCAGGATGTCGTGGGGGTGCTGGGGGCACGTGTGATGGCCAAGGCTATTCTGCGGGCCGTGCAGGCGGCAGAGCCTGCCTATGGTTTCCCGGCGGTCAGCTGCCTGTAAGGCGGAACTGCACAAGCCCTGCACTGCGGGGCGGCCGCCAGCAAAGCAGCACCGCTGTAAAATAACACTCCGGGGCGATTGCACCGCCCCGGATTTTGGCGTATAATATCCCTATAGACATCACCGATCATGGGGAGAACCATTTTACTATGGCGAAGCTGGACGAACAAATCAGGACAATGAAGGGGTATTTTGAGGCCGACTGCGAGGTGGAGGGCAAGCTCTCCCTCGGGCTGGAGGTGGAGCATTTTGTGACACACTCTGACGGCAGAGCGGTCACATTTGCGCAGCTGCAGGCGGCTTTGCGGGATCTGCAGCAGCAGGGGGATGCCCCCGTTATCTCGGAGAGCGAATACCTTGGCTTCCGTGCTCCCGCGCTGTCGGCGGTTATCGGCCCGGCCTGCCAGCTGAAGATCACTCTGACGCCCCAGCGGGATGTTCAGGATCTCATGGACAGCTACAACCGGTTTTACCTGCAGCTGTGCCTGACGCTGGCTGCCTGCGGTCTGCGCGCGTGGACGGTGGGATACCACCCCACCCAGCGGGCTGAGGCACTGCCGCTGATTCCCCAAAACCGGGCCGAGGCACTGGACCGCTACTTTAAGAACACCGGTGCCTGCGGCGGCCAGATGCTGCGGGCGACCGCAGCAACAAGACTTTCCATTGATTATTTCAGCGAGCAGGACTTTGTGCGCAAAATGCGGGCGGCCAGCCTGCTGACGCCGTTCTTTGTGCTGCTCAGCGACAATGCGCCGGTGTATCAGACAAGCCGCAACAGCGCCTACGGCATATCTGCCCGCGTGCGGCAGGATGTGGACCGCGACCGCTGCGGGGTGATCCCGCATCTGATGGATCCGGATTTCGGCTTTGCCCGCTATGCCGAGACCGTGCTGACCAAGCCGCAGATCGTGGCCTGGCGCACGAACCGCGCCAAGGCGGTAGGCAGCAAGACAGCTCCGGAGTTGTATGGCGCACACATCAGCCGGCGGGAGGCAGCGCAGGTTCTGTCGATGTTTTTCTATGATGTGCGGCTGAAATCAAGAATTGAACTATGCGCTGCAGACTGTATGCCGCCCCGCTATGTTGCGGCGTATTTGCAGCTTGTCAAGGCGGTGTTCGGCAGCCCGGCAGCGCTGCAGAATGTGCTGCGCCACTATAGCGGCGTTACAACGCTGGATATTACGGACGCGAAGCGCGCGGTCTGTAAGGACGGCTACAATGCACTTGTCTACGGCCGCCCCATCGGCACCGAGATCGCATGGCTGCTGATGCAGGCCCGCAGCCGCACACCCTCGCAGGAGGAGCGCGCCCTGCTTGAACCCTTTATGACATTGCTGATGAACCGCAAGACAATCCGCGAGGTAGAAAACTACAACGAATAATCCGCCCTGCCGCCGCACATACTGGCCCAAAGGGGGCGTGTGCAGTTGCGGGAAACATCGTATCATGCGGTCATTGCGGAGATGACGGTCCGCGCCCTGTGGGAGATGCAGAATGTGATGGACTGCATCCCCGATGAGCTGTGGGATACCTGCTACGGCGGTGCGCCGCTCTGGCAGCATGTATACCATACGCTGCACCATCTGGATCAGTGGTTCATCAACCCGCGCGACAACGATTTTGTGGAGCCGCCGGTCCACACACCGCACCTGCAGGAGCTTTCGATCTACCCGGCGGCCCATCTGAGCAGGCACGATACGGACGATTATTTTTACACGATCAAGGCGAAGCTGTCTATTTATTTGACCTCGCTCCACGATGAGGACTTGCTGCAGCGGCCGGAAAACTGCGAGTGGACGCGGTTTACCCTGATTTTGGCACAATACAGGCACCTGTATATGCACATGGGTATGCTGATGGGCTTTGTACAGGCGGAGACCGGTCTTTGCCCGCGCACCCTGCAGGTCGGCCAGGACCTGCCACGGCCACCCTACGACCCATATGAATGAGAGGCATCTATGAAAAAAATCTCTGTCGCGGCCGCGGCACTGGCCGCTTTACTGTTGAGCGGCTGCGCCCGGACTGCAGACCCCACCCCTGTATGGCAGACAGATCTGCCTGTTACCGGGGTACATATCGAGTTGAGCGGTGCCGAGCTTCTCAGCGATGCGCCGGTCCTGTACGCCCACACGCGGGAGGACTCGGCAAGGAACAACTATCTAGATATGCCCGCCGTGCAGGCGGAGGGGGCGCCGGTCGTAACATTTTACGGTGTCACGGCAGATGATATAAGCCTCGTCTTTCTTGAGAGCATCGGCGAGTTGTATGTTGATTATGACCGCGTAAAGCCACAGGTTGAGTTGGATTATCGGCTGACACAGGGGGATGACAGCGTGTCCTATCGACTTGACACAGCCTACAATTTTGAGTTTACCGTAAAAACACAGCAGGGGAGCGATACCCTGCTGGTTGTGAGCAGAAGAAGCGATATTACGGGATAAAAATACCGCCCACCAGCCATGAAAAGGCCGACGGACGGTTTTCTTTTATGTGTTTTCCGGCATGTCCACCGTCACCGTGGGGAAGGCAAAGCTGCAGCCCTCGGCGCGGACCAGATCGAGAATCTGCAGGTTCAGACAATTTTTGACCTTGAGAAACTCCCGCAGAGAGACCCTTGAAACATAGACGCGGCAAAGCAGGTCAATGCTGCTGTCGTTGAATTTGTCCAGCGTTACGCTGACGCCGTCCGGCAGCACATCCGGGTGGGCCTGCAGCAGCGCAGCCAGCTTGCGGCAGAGCGTTTCAATCTTGCCGCGCGGCGTATCGTAGGTCAGGCCGATGGTAAAGGTCCAGAGGCGGCTGGTGCGGCGGTCGCAGTTCTGGATATATTCGGAGCAGATCTTTGAATTTTCAATCGTGATTGCCACATTGTCTGCTGTGCGGATCCGGGTCGAGCGGAAGGAGATATCCTCGACCGTGCCCTCATAGCTGCCAAGCACCACATAATCTCCGATGCCGAAGGGGTGCTCCAGCACAAGGGTGACGCCGGCAATCAGGTTGGACAGCGTTGACTGCGCCGCCAGTGAGACCGCAAGACCGGCAACCCCGGCGCCGGTCAGCAGACCGCTGACCGGGACCCCAAGCTGGTCCAGCATCGCAATGCCGGTAAAAAGTACGACAAGCGCATGGAAGATATTCTCAAAAAAGCGCCCCATCGTCTGGTTGGTGGTCATATCGAGGTGGTTTTCGGCGCTGTGGAGCAGCAGCCGTGTTACCGGTGCGGCCTGCCAGCTGCCCAGGCCGATGAAAACGGTGACGAGCAGACCGGATGCCGTGCCAAGCAGCCTGCTGAACACCTCCCCATGCACAAAGCTGAAGGGGAGGAGTGTGACAGCAAAGCAGGCCAGAAGGACCCGCAGGATCATCGCAATCGGCACGATATAGCTTTCCAGCAGAATGTGCAGCCAGGATGCGATATGTTTTTTTATGCGGCCAAGGAATTTGCGCGCCAGAAGCTTGTAAAGCTCCGGCAGTACGGCGGCCAGTGCTGCAAATACCAGCGCCGGGATCAGTGTGCCAAAGTCAAAGGCCAGTTCAGATATTTCAGACATAGAGTGGACCCTCAATTTGTGTGCCGCTGTGCGGCGGCAATGGGAAAACTTCTATCTAAGGCAACACCGCACAATTCCCGCCTGACGGCTTAAGCACCGCTCCGGCGGCTGCGGTACGGCATCTGCGTTGCCAAAATGCTCGATAATACACAAAGTATTATCTGCGCTTTTGGCTTAGCAGCTGCCGCACCTCGCTCGCCGTATCGGTACTTAGAATTATGCGGTATTGCCCTAATTATAGCACAACCTCTTGCATTTTGTAAAACCTGTGCTATAATCTTTAGCAGAAAGTCTGTTTCAGGGCGGGGTGCGATTCCCCACCGGCGGTGAGCGGCGTTGTGCCGCAAGCCCGCGACCGGCTGCGTAAGCAGCCGCTGACCCGGTGTGATTCCGGGGCCGACGGTATAGTCCGGATGAAAGAAACGGAAAGCTGTCTGTATTGCTTTTTGTGCGCTCTGCTGTATGCTTATACGGCAGGGTGTTTTATTTTGCAATGCGCGGAGCCTCCCGGGTTCGTGAATCGGCTTTCACAAATTATATCGGGAGGAATCTCACTATGCAAAACTCTGTCACCAATGTCCGCAAACTCACCGGGACCGCCATGCTCGGCGCGGTAGCTGCCGTGCTGATGTATCTGGAATTTCCCATTCCCATCATGCCGTCCTTTGTCAAGCTGGATGTCTCTGAGCTGCCCGCCCTGCTGGCGGCGTATGCCTACGGCCCTGTGTCCGGCATTGCCGTCTGCCTGATCAAAAACCTGATCAAGCTTCCCAGCACCAGCACCGCTGCCGTGGGTGAGCTGTTCAACTTTGTTATGGGCGCGCTCTTTGTCGGTGTGGCCGGTTTCGTCTACAAGCGCAGCAAGACCCGCCGCAGCGCACTCATCGGCGCAGGCACCGGTGCGCTGGTCATGGCGCTTGTCAGTGTGCCGTACAACTATTTTGTGGTTTACCCGGCCTATGTGGTGCTGTACCACCTGCCGCTGGAGGCCATCATCGGCATGTATCAGGCCATCAACCCCAGCGTGGACGGACTTCTGGCCTGTCTGCTGACCTTTAACCTGCCGTTTACCCTCTTTAAGGGGCTGCTGGACGCGGCGCTCTGCTTCCTGATCTACAAGCCGCTGTCTCCGATCCTGCACGGCAGAAAGTAAGGCGCGCGGCCAACCCTGACAGCAAAAACCACACACGGACATCAAAATGTCCTACTTTTGTGCAAACCTGCCGAACTGCACAACGAATTATCGTTGACTTAAACAAAAACCTGTGGTATAGTAACTTCACAACAACAGAATAGCAACTTATCAAGAGCGGCTGAGGGAACAGGCCCGATGAAGCCCGGCAACCTGCGTGAGAACGCAAGGTGCCAAGTCCTGCGGGAAACCGAAAGATAAGCGTTTTGCGCGCAGTCTTTTCGGCTGCGCGCTTTTTGTTTCCGGGAGTTGCGTTTCTGCCTAAATTAACAGGAGGCTTATACAATGTCAAAAGTTCTTTTTACATCTGAGTCTGTCACTGAGGGGCATCCCGACAAAATCTGTGACCAGATCTCCGACGCAATCCTCGATGCCATTCTGGCTCAGGACCCCGGTGCCCGCGTTGCCTGCGAGACGACCTGCTCCACGGGCCTTGTCCATATCATGGGCGAGATCACGACCGACTGCTATGTCGACATCCCCGGCACCGCCCGCGAGGTCATCCGCTCGATCGGCTATGACCGCGCCAAGTATGGCTTTGACTGCGAGACCTGCGGTGTCATCACCAACATTGACGGCCAGAGCCCCGACATTGCGCTGGGCACCAACGATGAGGTTGCCGGTGCCGGTGATCAGGGCATGATGTTCGGCTATGCCTGCGATGAAACGCCCGAGCTGATGCCGCTGCCCATCAGCCTGGCCCACAAGCTGGCGAAGCGCCTGACCGAGGTCCGCAAGAACGGAACCCTCGATTACCTGCGTCCGGACGGAAAGAGTCAGGTCACGGTCGAATATCAGGACGGCAAGCCTGTGCGTGTGGACGCCGTGGTCATCTCCAGCCAGCACAGCCCCGATGTCAGTCAGGAGCAGCTGCATGCGGACATTCGCCGTGAGGTCATCGAGAAGGTTATCCCGGCAGAGCTGCTGGACGAAAATACCAAGTACTACATCAACCCCACCGGCCGCTTTGTCGTTGGCGGCCCGCAGGGTGACTCCGGCCTGACCGGCCGTAAGATCATCGTTGATACCTACGGCGGCTATGCCCGCCACGGCGGCGGTGCTTTCAGCGGCAAGGACCCCAGCAAGGTCGACCGCTCTGCCGCCTATGCCGCCCGCTGGGTCGCTAAGAATGTGGTTGCCGCCGGTCTTGCCACCAAGTGCGAGGTCGAGCTGGCCTATGCCATCGGTGTGGCCAAGCCGGTCTCCATCATGGTCGATACCTTCGGCACCGGCAAGGTGGCCGATGAGAAGATCGAGCAGGCTGTTGAGAAGGTCTTTGACCTGACCCCTGCCGCCATCATCCGTGAGCTTGACCTGCGCAAGCCCATCTACCGCCAGCTGGCCGCCTACGGCCATATGGGCCGTGAGGATCTGGGCGTCAAGTGGGAAAACACCGACCGCGCCGAGGCCCTGAAGGCCGCCGTCGCCGAATAATTGCTGCTTATGCTGCGCCCCGCACCGCCAATGGTGCGGGCGCTTTTTTGTGTGCGGGGCAAAGGCGGCTTTTCAAAAAAATGTATCTGCAATCCTGCCAAACATTTTACATCCGTGCCGCCGATTTTTGGTTTGCCAAATGCCACTGTATGGGGTATAATATCTTTATCTGTGAAAGTGCGGCGATTTTGCGGGAAAGGAGGGCAAGGATGGAGCAGAACGAACAGCAGCTGATGAAGCTGGAGGGCACGGTCGAGCATGTGATCTACGAAAATGCCGATACCGGCTATGCGGTTTTTGAGGTCGATGCAAACGGGACCGATGTTGTGGTGGCCGGCAATGTGGGCGGCGTGGACAACGGCATGTCCGTGACGGTTTACGGCCACATGGTCAACCACCCCAGCTATGGCGAGCAGTTCCGTGCCGAGACCATCGAGGCCCGCCTGCCCGAGGACACAAGCGCCATTTTAAGCTATCTTTCCAGCGGCGTGCTGCCTTATATCGGACCCTCCACCGCCAAAAAGATCGTCTCCCGCTTTGGAGAGGACACCCTGACAGTCATCGCCGAGACGCCGCAGCGCCTCTGCGAGCTCAAGGGCATCACCGAGCAGAAAGCTGCCGTCATCTCCAATGAATTCCGCCGCATGTACGGTGTGCGGGAGGTCGTGGCATGGTTTGCCCGCTACGGGCTGACCGCCCAGCAGGCGGTCACTGCCTACCGCGCCTTCGGCCCGCATACCGTGGAGGCGCTGACCCAGAACCCCTACCTGCTCTGCGGGGAGCCGCTGCAGCTTAAATTCGGTCAGGTGGACGGCATTGCTGCCGCCCTGCAGTTTGAGACAGGCTGCCGCCTGCGGGTCACAGCAGGGCTTTTGTATGCACTGCGCCACAATGCAGGCAACGGTCACACCTGCCTGCCGCGCGGCAAGCTGCTGGAAACAACCTCGAAATTTCTGCGGGTGGCCCCGCCGGAAATCGAAGCCGGGCTTGAGGAGCTGCTCTCAACCGAGGAGCTGCGCACCCGCACCTTTGACGGCACGGAGTATATCTATCTGCCCGATCTCTACGCTGCGGAGGAGGATATTGCTGCCCGTCTCGGGCAGCTTTCGACCTTCCCGACCGAGGCACCCAAGACGCTGGACACCGACATACGCGCACTGGAGATCGCACAGGGTTTCGCCTATGCACCGCTGCAGCAGCAGGCGATCCGGCTGGCGCTGTCCAGCCGGGTGATGGTCCTGACCGGCGGCCCCGGCACCGGCAAAACAACAACGGTCAATGCGATTCTCGCCCTGTATGAGGCTATGTATGACCGTGTCGCGCTCTGTGCGCCTACGGGCCGCGCCGCCAAGCGCCTGAGTGAGCTGACCCACCATGCGGCCTCAACGATCCACCGCCTGCTGGAGGTCGACTACAGCACCGGCAATGTGCGGTTTATCCATAACGAGAAGAACCTTTTAAAATATGATGTCATCATCCTCGATGAGATGAGCATGGTGGATGTTAAGCTGTTTCAGGCCCTGCTTGCGGCGGCGCGCTACCACTGCCGCATCATCATGGTGGGGGACGCCGACCAGCTGCCCAGCGTGGGGCCGGGCAACATTCTGGGCGAGATACTGCGTGCCGATGTTGTCCCCACTGTACGGCTGACCGATATCTTCCGCCAAGCGCAAAAAAGTCTGATCGTCCAGAACGCGCACCGCATTGTGGAGGGACAGATGCCCCAAAAAGGCGGGGCGCAGGACGATTTCTTCATGATCGAGGCCAACGGCCTTGCCTGCCAGAAGCTCGTCTGCGACCTCGTCAGCACCCGCCTTCCCAAGGCCTACGGTTTTGACCCAGTTCGGGATATTCAGGTGCTTTGCCCGACCAAGGTCGGACCGACCGGCAGCGTGGAACTGAACAAGCGCCTGCAGGAGATTCTGAATCCGCCCGCCAAGGGCAAGGCGCAGCTTGGCACGGCGGAGAGCGCCAAAATCCTGCGCCTGGGTGACAAGGTCATGCAAATCAAGAATGACTATGACATCACCTTTGAGCGTCAGGGCGCGGAGGCCGGTGTCGGTGCCTACAACGGTGACATGGGTGTCATTACCGGCGTGGATGTGGACGCCCGCAGCGTTACGGTGCAGATGGATGACCGCAAATATACCTACACCGCCGACCAGCTTAATGAACTGGAGCCGGCCTACGCCGTCACGGTACACAAGAGTCAGGGGTCGGAGTTTCCGGCTGTTGTGCTGCCGGCGGCTGATGTGCCGGCAAGGCTGTGCTACCGCAATCTTTTGTATACCGGCGTGACCCGCGCGCGCAGGCTCTGCGTGCTGGCAGGCACAGCCCGTACCGAGCAGGCCATGGTGCAGAATGTACGCCAGAACATGCGGTTCAGCGGTCTGCGCTACCTTTTAAAAGAGGCCGCGACCCCGGCGGACAATGGCAATACCAACTTAGCTATGGAGAACGATCCATGAAACAATACGACATCGGAATTGATCTGGGCACGACCTCGATCATCATTGCGACCGAGGAGCAGGGTGTGGTGTTCCGCCAACCGACCATCGGCGCGGTGGACACCCGCACCAACTCCATCATTGCAGTGGGGGACGCCGCCCTGAAGATGGTGGGCCGCGCGCCAGCCCATATCGACCTTGTGCGCCCGCTGCGTGACGGCATTATACAGGACCACCGCATGACGAACGAACTGATCGTGCGGTTTGTCAACGAGGTCTGCCGCTCCCGCTTCTTCAAGCCGCGCATCGCCGTCTGCGTGCCGGCCGCCATCACCGGCATTGAAGCGGACGCCGTGGTGGAATCCGTCATGGCGGCAGGGGCCAAGCAGGTCTTTCTGGTAGATGAGCCAGTGGCCGCTGCGCTCGGCGCCGGGCTGCAGATCCGCCAGCCGCACGGCTGCATGGTCGTGGACATCGGCGGCGGCTCCACCGATATTGCTGTCATCAGCATGGGCGGCCGGGTCAAGGCGGCCAGCCTGCCGGTGGCGGGCAACGCCTTTGACAACTGCATCGCCCAGTATGTGCAGGAAAAATTCCAGATCGCCATCGGTCCACTGACCGCCGAGCAGCTGAAAAAACAGGTGGCCTGCTGCACCAAAAGCGAATTTGAGGGTGTTATGGAGGTGCGCGGTCATTCTTGGGAGACGAACCTGCCTGCCCGCCGCGTTGTCTACACCCGCGATCTCTATGAGCCTGTGCAGGAGCTGGCCGCCCGCATTGCCGCTGCCGCCCGCAATGTGCTGGAAAGCACCCCGCCCGAACTGGCAGCGGATGTATCCTCCACCGGCGTGCTGCTGACCGGCGGCGGCTCTCTGCTGCGCGGGCTGGCAAGCTATATCGCAGGGGAACTGCACACCGATGTGGCCATTGCGCCCGACTCGCTCAACTGCGTGGCGCGCGGTACGGCCATCAGCCTGAGCGAGGGAAAATATCTCACCGCAGGCTTCCGCGATGCCACGCCCAAAAGCTGGAACAAGCGCCTGAACCACACCTATGACCCTTTCTCTGCGGAGTGAAGTGTGGTATAATAAAAAATATTCTCTGTAGAGACAACGCCGCCGTGTAGGGGTACGAACACCCCATGAAAGGACTTCCCATGCCCGACATCACCACCGAATATCTCGCCCTGCGCGATCAATATATCGAAGCCCGCTTTGCCCGGCTTAACTCTGTGCAGCGGCAGGCTGTGTTTGCCACCGAAGGCCCGCTGCTGATTCTGGCAGGTGCAGGCTCCGGCAAGACCACCGTGCTGGTCAACCGCATCGCCAACATCATCCGCTTCGGCTCGGCCCACGGCAGCCGCGAGTTGCCCCGTCCTGTGACCGAGGCTGACCTTAACGACCTGCGCACTGCTGTGGCCAACGGCCGCGACCTTCCCCGGGAAACCGCCTATCTGGCCGTGCGCCCGGCCCGGCCGTGGAATGTGTTGGCCATCACCTTTACGAACAAGGCAGCAGGGGAACTGAAGGAGCGTCTGCGCGCCATGCTGGGGGATACCCTCGGCAGCGATGTCAACGCCTCCACCTTCCACTCTGCCTGCGTGCGGATGCTGCGCCGCGATGCCGAGCGCATCGGCTTTCCCAAAAGCTTTACGATCTATGATTCCGATGACCAGCAGCGTGTGATCAAGCAGATCTACAAGGATCTGATGATCGACGATAAGTTCCTGCCTGTCAAGTCGGCCATTGCGCAGATTTCCTCCTTCAAGGATAAGCTGATGTCCGCCGAGGAGGTCGCCGGTGAGCCATTTGCCAACACCAAGGCGCAGCTTATCTCCAAAATTTACACAGCCTACGCAGGCCGCCTGAAGACGGCAGGCGCGATGGATTTTGACGACCTGATTTTCCACACTGTCCGGCTGCTGCAAAACGATGCCGAGGCGCGGGAATACTATCAGAACCGCTTCCGCTATGTCGTTGTGGATGAGTATCAGGATACCAGTGTGGCTCAGTTCCATCTGGTGCGGCTGCTTGCAGGCGGCACCAACAATGTCTGCGTTGTCGGCGATGACGACCAGTCCATCTATAAATTCCGCGGCGCTACGATCGAAAATATCCTGAATTTTGAGAAGGTGTTCAGCGGCGCCAAAACGATCCGGCTTGAGCAGAACTATCGCTCCACCGCGAATATTCTGAACGCCGCCAACAGCGTTATCAAAAACAATATGGGCCGCAAGGGCAAGACCCTCTGGACCGAGAGCGGAGACGGCGAAAAGGTCCACCACTATACAGCCACGAACGAGCAGGACGAGGCCAGCCATATCGCCGATGTCATCGGCGAGCATCTGCGCGAGGGCGCGAGCCTGAAGGACCACGCCGTGCTCTACCGCATGAACGCTCAGTCCAACCCCATTGAAACCTATTTCGCCCGTGCGGGCATCCCGTACCGTATCGTGGGCGGCCAGCGCTTCTTTGACCGCAAGGAGGTCAAGGACATCAACAGCTATCTGGCCGTCATCGTCAACCCGCGCGATGATGTGCGGCTGCGCCGCATCATCAACGAGCCTGCGCGCAAAATAGGCATGACGACCATCGATAAGATCGGTGAGCTTGCCTCCGCTGCCGGTGTGCCGATGATGGAGATCATCGCCCATGTGCGGGACTACCCTGCACTGCAGCGCGCCGCCGCACCGCTGGAGCGGTTCTATGAGATGTACCGCGAACTTTGTGATCTCTCGGTCAGTGAGCCGCTGGATGTGTTTGTCGGTGATGTTATCAAAAAGAGCGGCTACGAGGCCATGCTCAAGGCCATGAAGGAGGAGGGGGAGACCCGCCTCGAGAACCTGGGGCAGCTCGTCAGCTCAATCAAGACCTACGCAGACCAGAACGGCGAGGACGCGACCCTTGCCGGCTTCTTGGAGGAGGTCGCGCTGATCTCTGACCTTGACAGCTATGACAACGATGCCGACAGTGTGACGATGATGACGATCCACTCGGCCAAGGGTCTGGAATTTCCCTATGTTTTTGTCATCGGCATGGAGGACGGCATCTTCCCCGGTGATATGGCCAAATACAACGAGGAGGACATGGAGGAGGAGCGCCGCCTTTGCTATGTAGCCATCACCCGCGCCAAAAAGGAACTGTATCTCTCGTCCTCCCGCACGCGAATGATCTTCGGCCAGACGCGCCGCAACCCGCCGTCCTCCTTCCTTGCGGAGATCGACCCTGCGCTGCTGGACGAAACGCAGAGCCCGGAACTGTCGAGCTATGGCGGCGGTTTCGGCGCAGGGTACGGCACATACAGCACGAATGTCCCGGGCGGGCGCAGCGGCTACTCCGGCGCGTCCCGCGGCTACCTGAACAGTGAGTACAACGCCCGTCCGCGCGGCGGCTTCGGCGGCGGCTACAGCAGCGGCTTTGCCAGCGGCGGGCATGAAAGTCCCAACAGCTATGGCGGCCGCCATACGGTGCAAAGCACAGGCTTCGGCTCCGGCTATGGCCGCAGCCGCGGCCGAGGTATCCGAGCCGTCCGGCGATGAGACGGAGCTGGAAAAGCTGCT
>OGWZ01000478.1_pt1 | contig 45115 bp, 41 predicted proteins | sample 1576141 | NCBI WGS metagenome assembly OGWZ01 (sample SAMEA3541512, study PRJEB24748) | human gut metagenome | biome: human gut; feature: human-associated habitat; material: faeces | place: China | collected 2012
TACCGAGCGTGGTTATGACAAGACCCTTAAAGCCTTTGAGGGCACTATTAAACGCTTAGGGGTTGATTATCTTGATCTCTATTTAATTCACTGGCCGGCAATTCCGCGTAAATACCCTGATTTTAAGGAATTAAATCTTTCCTCATGGAAGGCACTCATGCATCTTTATAAGGAAGGTTTAGTTAAAGCTATCGGTGTCTCTAATTTCCTCTGCCACCATATAGAGCCTTTGCTTGATTGTGAAATTAAGCCTATGGTCAATCAGATTGAATTTCATCCAGGCTATATGCAAAAGACGGTTTTAGATCTCTGTCAAAGTCATGACATCATTGTCGAAGCTTGGAGTCCCTTAGGTCGTGGCGCCTTAATGGAAGCTCCCATAATTTTAGAGATGGCTAAAAAATATGAAACTACAGCCGCTAAAATCTGCATTAGCTATTGCCTCTCTCACAAGGTTCTGCCACTAGTTAAATCAAGCCATAAAGAGAGAATGCAGAGCAATTTAGAAGCTCTTGATTTAGTCTTAGATCCTAAAGATGTAGCTCTCCTTGATGCTATTTCAGGCAATTTAGGTTGGACCGGTCGCGATCCTGATACTATCGACTTTGCCTAAAGCTCTCTATGCAATGCCTAACTTAGGCATTGCATACTCTTAGTAAAATTTTTCTTCATAAGCTCAGCTTTGAGAAAACATACTTCCCACCCTTGCGTATAATAAAAAAAGCTTTATAAATTTTTGGGAGTTTTTTATGGCAAATTGCACCTCTTATCCGCTTTTAAACGGCAAGGCTATCCCCTCTATAGGCTATGGTACTTATAAGCTTTATGACAGCGAATGTGTAAACTCAGTACGTGATGCTATCGAGCAGGGATTTAGACTTATAGACACCGCCTATCTCTATAAAAATGAAGAAGCTGTCGGTCAAGGTATACGCGTATCCTCAATTCCGCGTGAGGATATCTTTGTGACCACTAAAGTTTGGAATACTGAGCGTGGTTATGACAAAACCCTGAAGGCCTTTGATGAGAGTTTAAAGCGCTTAGGTCTTGAATATTTAGATCTCTTCTTAATCCATTGGCCTGCTGTAGTTGCTAAGTATCCAGATTTTAAAGAGTTAAATCTTTCCTCATGGAAAGCTCTCATGCATCTTTATAAAGAAGGTCGCGTCAAGGCTATCGGTGTTTCTAATTTTACCGTGCCTCATTTAGAGCCCTTACTTGATTGTGAGATTAAGCCCATGGTCAATCAGCTTGAATTCCATCCAGGCTATACCCAAGACGATACTGTCAAATTATGCAAGGCTCATGGCATTGTCGTTGAAGCGTGGAGCCCCTTAGGGCGTGGCCGTGTTTTAGAGGATGATAGACTAAAAGCCCTGGCCTCTAAATATCAAATTAGCGTGGCACAGCTCTGCATCGCTTATTGCTATGCTCATAAGATTGTGCCACTGGTTAAATCAAGCCATAAAGAGAGAATGCAGAGCAATTTAGATGCCTATAAGCTTGAACTTGCGCCTGAGGATGTCGCCCTTATCGATGCTATCGGTGGCAATCTCGGTTGGTCAGGCGAAGATCCTGAAACTAATCCTAAGGCCTAATCGCCTAAAAAGCCGCCAGTCTGCAAATTCCACAGGCGGTAATAAAGTCCGCGCTTAGCTAAAAGCTCCTGATGGCTACCTTCTTCAACTAAAACCCCATTATCGATAACCACAATTCTATCCATCTTAGCTAAAGTCGAAAGTCTATGAGCAATGGCAATTACCGTCCGCCCTTGCATCACCTTATTGAGATTTTGCTCGATAATCTTCTCTGACTGCGAATCTAAAGCTGAGGTGGCCTCATCTAAAATCAAAATTGGCGAGGAGCGCACAAGCACACGCGCTAGAGCAATTCTCTGTCTTTGACCGCCTGAGAGTTTAACGCCGCGCTCACCGACCATGGTATCAAAGCCGCTACCGCCGCGATAATCAGAGAGATTTTCAATAAAGCCTAAAGCATCGGTAAGTTTAGCCGCTTCCTCTAAAGCCTCTTTTTGCACATTGTCGCAGCCATAGATGATATTCTCACCGATAGTACGATGCATGAGAGAAGGATCTTGTGAAACCATAGCAAAGAGCTCATGAATTTCATCTTGTTTAAGATCGCGCAGATCATTACCGTCGATCATGACCGCTCCTGTTTTCGGATCATAAAAGCGCAATAATAAACTTACTAAGGTTGATTTACCCGCACCTGAGGGGCCTACAATACCCACGCGCTCGCCTTTTTTAATGGTTAAATTGAAGTTATGAATAACCAAAGGACCATCGTTATAGGCAAAGCTTAGATCTCTAAACTCAATCTTATCGTTAAAGCCTGACATAGGCTTTGGATCTTTAGGATCTTTGAGGGTTAAGGGTTTGGATATAGTCTGCATACCGTCATAGACAGTACCGATATTTTCATAGATAGCCCCCACTTCCCACATGATCCAACGCGACATATTGATCATGCGAATGGCGATGGCTACGGCAATAGCGATAACACCGGGGGTAATCAGATAGGCAGCCCACAGCCACAGTGAGGTCATAATGAGCGCTATGAGCAAGGTATAATTCATAAGCTGCACACTGACATCAAATAAAGTCAAAATGCGCAGGGCTTTATATTCAGAGCCGATAAAATCGCCCATAGCCTTTTGAGCATAGATAGCCTCACGCCCCTTACCGCCAAATAATTTTACTGTAGCGATATTGGCATAACTATCGACAATACGACCGACCATATCAGAGCGGGTATCGGCCTGAGATGCGGCAGTCTTACGCAGACGCGGAATAAAGAAAAATAAGGCGGCACTATATAATACAAGCCAAATGCCTAAGGGTACGCATAACCATAAACTTGCACTCGAGAGCATCCACAGCATGGTGGCGATATAGACTAAAAGGTGGATGGCCACATCGATGAGCTTTAACACCGCCGTTCTCACCGCTAGCGCCGTCTGCATGACTTTATTAGCCACACGCCCGGCAAACTCATCGCTAAAGAAAGATAAGGATTGATTTAAAAGATAGCGATGCACCTGCCAGCGGATCTGCATGGTGTAATTTGAGGATACACTTTGATGCAATAATAAAGAATGCAAGATCGAGGCTATAGGCAAAATGACCCCGGCAATCGTCAGCATCATGGCAAGTTTAGTGCCATGCTCTTGCATAAAGTCAAAGCGGGATGATGCAGTAGTCCAATCGACTAGCTGCCCTAAACAGATAAAGAATAAGGCCTCACCCACAGCAATGGTGGAATTTAATAAGCCTAAGGCTAATAAAAACTTCCATAAACCACGGGTATAAAAACAGATAAACTTTATGAGGCCTGAGGGAGGAGGACCTTTGTCCTCCTCAGGAAACGGTGGTACTAAGCCTTCAAACCACCGTAAAAGTTTTTCCATGACTATTTAGCCATAGCTTCCATAATGTCTTCAATGCGGTTATTAGCCACATCAAAGTGTCGAGCTAAGCTCGCGATGTGATTTGGTAGCATGGCATCACCTAGAGCATTACCACCGGCGACAACATAGAGCGGGTTAAATTCGCTGATGTACTCTAAGCGCTTTAGGCACTCATCGACATTTTCCTTACCACCGCGCTCGATAATGGAATTATCGACAGCAATAAGACCGCGTAAAACATTAGTGACAACCGCCGCTACGCCCTTAACATAATAAATATCATCGTCAGCATCAAAATGACCGGTCTTATCATCATTTAAAATACCTAAGGCATAATCGCACATGCTATCGCAGTATTTTAAAATCAGATAGACATCATCGGATTTAACATTATAGATACCCGCATTTTTAGCCGGAGTACCGATACTCTCAGCCCAGGATAACCAGTTTTTAATACCTGCCTTATACTTGCCTTCGGCATCATAAACAAACCAAAAGCCCCAGACTTTTTCACTATAGGTAAAGAAGCGTGAGGTAGCATCAGCAAGACGCGGATCGGTAGTATCGTTATTACCAAAGCGGGCGACCGTCTTAGCTAAGATATCGGAAGCGGGACGAGTGGCATAGATGACACCCTTTTGATAAGCAGTAGTATTATCGATGATAGCAGGTACTAACATCAGATCGTTTGGTAACCAGCCAAATAAGGAGCCCAACTCATCGTCTAAGGCCTTAGTGCAAGCTGTAGCCATGATCAAAGCCTTATCATGATCGCTTGCCTGCTCATCTAATACAGGTGGAGTGTAAAGCTCAGAAGACGGTGAGCTGATAAGACCCACTGCCGCTAAATACACCGCATACACACCCACGACAAAGGCAGTAGCATATTTAAGTTTGGATTTATTAAAAGTCATGTGTTCATCCTTATTGTGAGCTGATATAAGGGGATCTGAGGATCCCCAATATCTTCTTATTGTGCCTGATTATTACTTAAAATAGTAGGCATAGCGACCTCATCGGTATGAGGATAATCTAAATTATAGTGCAGACCGCGAGACTCATGACGAGCCTGAGCGGATTTTACAATAATTTCAGCGACTACTAAGAGATTACGTAACTCCAATAAATTGCGAGATACCTTGAAGTTTGCATAATACTCGCCCACTTCCTTTTTAAGTAACTCAATACGATGTAAGGCACGCTCTAAGCGTTTATTAGTACGGACGATACCGACATAATCCCACATGGTAAGACGTAACTCATGCCAATTATGGGTGATGATGACTTCCTCATCGGAATTATCGACCAGACTTTCATCCCAATCCGGAATGCGATAATCATCGCCATCCTCATCATCTAAATGCTTGAGGATATTAGTAGCGGCGGCCTTACCATAGACTACACACTCTAAAAGCGAATTTGAGGCTAAACGGTTAGCACCGTGAAGACCGGTATAGGCGCATTCACCGATGGCATAGAGACCATTGATATCGGTGCGGGCCTTCTTATCGACCATGACACCACCGCAGGTGAAGTGAGCGGCCGGAACTACTGGAATTGGCTGCTTGGTAATATCAATACCCACCTTTAAGCAACGCTCATAGATAGTCGGGAAGTGTTTCTTTAAGAACTCAGGAGTCTTAAAGGAGATATCTAAGTACATGCACGGCGCACCTAAACGCTTCATCTCATGATCGATAGCACGGGCGACGATATCACGCGGAGCTAGTTCTAAACGCTCATCATAGTTTTGCATGAAACGAGAACCATCAGGGCGCTTTAACTGTGCACCTTCACCGCGCAGAGCTTCAGTTAAAAGGAAATTTCTGTCGTCATTATTGTAGAGGGTGGTCGGATGGAACTGATTGAATTCCATATTAGCAACACGGCAACCAGCACGCCAGGCCATAGCAATACCATCACCGGAGCTGACCTCAGGATTACAGGTATACTGATAGACCTTAGAAGCACCGCCGGTGCATAAGGCGACAAACTTAGCTCTAATAGTCTCAACATGACCGGTTTCGACATTTAAAACATAAGCACCTAAAACACGATTGCCAGGTAAGCCTAATTTAGTGGTGGTAACTAAATCGATAGCATTGCGGTTTTCTAAGATAGTGATATTAGGATGTTCCTGAGCTCTAGCAATCAAGGTCTCTTGAATGGAGCGACCGGTATGATCCTCGGCATGGAAAATTCTTCTGTGGGAATGACCGCCTTCACGGTGGAGGTGGTAAGGAGACTGACCTTCTTCCTTTTCTTCTTCCTTAATATCGAAAGGAACGCCGACATCAATGAGCCACTGAATAGAATCGTGGGCATTGCGGGCAACAAATTCAACAGTATTCTCATCGCAAAGGCCAGCACCGGCAATACAGGTATCGCGGATGTGGGATTTGAGAGAATCATCATCGTCTTTGAGATTGTAGACACCGGCAATACCACCTTGGGCATAATTGGTGGAGCCGGCACAGGCATCCTCCTTAGAGAGCACAATGACCTTGGCTTTGTCAGCAATACCGAGGGCTAAGGTTAAACCTGCAGCACCACTACCGATGATTAGACAATCTGTAGAATAATTCATTAAATTTCGACGGCGTTTAGAAGCTTAAACGCCAGCTCCTATTTTAAATTCACAAAAAGCTTATCCCAAGATTTGGGTTTAGATAATTTGTACAGCATACAATGCAAATGCACAATGGCTATAAGGTACCGCATAAAGACTCTGAGGGAAAGAAATTTTTATCAAGCTCCGTTCCTGAGCGCCATTTATGCAGATGAAATTTTATCACTAATAATGATATTAAAATTCCCTACTCAACTATAATTAACTCAAAGTTCAACCTATTTTTTTAAGGAGAGACAATGATCTATACCCTAACTGCTAGCCCCTCTCTCGATCTCTTAATGACTCTGCCCTCCACCTTAGAAAGCGGTGGTACCTATAGAGCTGATAGTGAGGAAATAAGGCCTGGCGGTCGTGGTATCAATATCTCGATTATGCTTAAAAATTTAGGCCATCCCTCCACCGCCTTAGGCTTTGTCGCAGGTTTTTCCGGTGATGAATTGATGCGTCTTACAGCTGAGGCCGGCATTAAGACTGGCTTTATCCGCGTGCGTAAGGGTCGTACCCGCATCAATCTGCGCTTTAAAGATCAAGACGGTGAATTTACCCGCATCAATGGTTTAGGCCCGGTAGTCTCTGACAATGATGCTAATTATCTTATCCGCCGTCTCAATGATTTAACTCACGGAGACTTTTTAATTCTCTCAGGTATCATTCCGCCGTCAATGCCGCAGGATATGTATACTCGCTGTATTGAGCAGGTAAAACATAAGGAAGTATCCGTCATTATGGATTGTCCCCCGGAATTATGGCGTGATGCTCTCCCGCATGAGCCCTTCCTCTTTAAGGCAAATTTACGCGATTTAAGATCCTATAGTGGCTGTGCTCCTGACAATCCCGATGAGATCATTGAAGCGGCCCGCGATATTCTCTCAGCAGGAGCTCGCAATGTCCTCGTATCCTTAGGTTCTCGTGGTGCAGTCTTTGTCAGCACCCACAGTGAACCTTTACATATCAAGGCACCTAATTCTGACATTATCGATAGAGTTGGTGCGGGAGATTCGATGATTTCAGGCTTTGTGGCTGATTATATTGAGCATCTGGATATTAAGAGTGCAGCGATGACTGCCGTGGCGGCTGGTACTGCTACTGCCGGTACCTTAGGCCTAGGTAGCTCTGTACAAGTACAAAGCCTCAAAGAGCTCATTCAAAATGAATTTGATAATGAGCAGTCTTAGATGGGATGAAAAAAGGGCGCTCACAGCGCCCTCTTTCATTAAATTTAATTAAAACTATTTCTTGCTGACGGCAGCAATAGCCTCAACTAAACGGTCGATATTCTTGTGGTTGATACCAGCAACACAGATACGGCCTGAACCTACGATATAGATACCGAAGTCCTTTCTTAAAGCCTCAACTTGCTCCTTATCTAAACCGGAGAAGGAGAACATACCGTACTGAGAGTTGATGAAATCAAAGTCACCCGCACCGGCCTCTTTGAGCTTAGAGGATAATAAGCCGCGCATCTCATGAATACGGGTACGCATCTCAGCTAATTCCTCTTCCCACTGCTTGCGCAATTCAGGGTTAGAGAGCACAGTGGTAATTACCTTCTCGCCGTGAGCTGGAGGGTTAGAGATAGCAGTACGGACGGCAATCTTCATCTGTGACAAAACATTAGCGGCAGTAGCATTGTCAGCGCTGACGATGGTGAGCACACCAACACGCTCATTATACATACCGAAGTTCTTAGAGAAGGAGCTGGCAATTAACATCTCAGAGCAGTGATTGGCAATGGTACGAACACCGAATGCATCCTCTTCAATGCCATTACCAAAGCCCTGATAAGCAAAGTCGATGAACGGTAATAACTTCTTCTCAGCTAAGAACTTAGCTAAGGTATCCCACTGCTCAGGGGTCGGATCAATACCGGTCGGGTTGTGGCAGCAAGCGTGGAGGAGAACGACATCACCCTCATGAGCCTGAGAGAGAGTCTCTAACATACGGTCAAAAGCTAAGCAGTGGTTAGCTCTGTCATAGTAAGGATAACGCTCAAACTTTAAGCCAGCAGACTTGGCGATCTGATAGTGGTTAGCCCAGGTCGGATCGGAGATCCATACAGTCTGAGCTACATTCTGCTGAACGATGAAGTCAGCACCAATACGTAAAGCACCGGTACCACCAGGGCAGTGGCAGCTGACAGCACGACCACCGTCGACATACTCAGAGCCAACACCGAAGATGAGCTCACGAGCTAAACGGCCGTACTCAGGTAAACCGGTAATAGGCAGATAGGACTTAGAGGTCTCAGTCTCAAGCAAAGTCTTCTCGGCAGCCTTTACGCAATTTAAAACGGTAGTTTTACCTTCTTCATTCTGATAAACACCAACACCTAAGTTAATCTTCTCAGGATTAGTATCTTTCTTAAAGGCATCAGTAAGACCTAAAATCGGATCTGCAGGAGCAGCTTCAATACGCTCAAAGAACATTAGTTTCACCTATTAAAAATAATAAAAGTAAGACAACTATACCACAATGTGAGAAATGTTAAAAAAAACTTGTTAAAGATCTAAATTTAAGCACTACGACTACCATGACCCTTGAAGTTCAAACGATAATTGCGCTTGCAGGCTTTGACCCAGGCTTTAGAGCGCCAGCGACTATACATAGCAATACCGCGGATCCATTCATCAGCACAAAAGCCTATCCATACACCTAAAAGGCCTAGATCTGTATATAAAGCTAAGAAGGTACCTAAAGGCACACTTACGCACCACATCGATAAAATCGCCATCACCACCGGAAATTTAGTATCACCTACAGCTCGCAGCGAATTGATAATGATGACATTGAGAATGCGTCCTGGCTCCATCACAACTGAAAGCATAAACATCGGTGCAGCTAAGGCAAAGACCTCAGGACTATCGGTAAATAAACTGATAATAACTTTGCCTGAAAACAGCGGAATGGTAACGGCTAAGATAGCGGTGATAAGCATGCCTAATTTAACTGAATGCATGAGTTGTTTATAGGCTAAATCAAGCTTCATGGCGCCGGCATAATGAGCAACTAAGATCTCCGTTCCCATACCGATAGAGGCTGAAAAGAGAATGAGGATCATGCACATCTGAAAATAGATACCATGGGTTGCTAAAGGAATAGCCCCTAAGGAGGCGATGACCGCCGTCATAAACATATATTGACTATGCCAAGATAGATTCTCACCAGCTCCCGGCAGGCCAATACTTAAGATATGCTTTAAGATCTTCTTTTTAAAGACAAACATAAAGCGCGGGATAATTCTTACCTTAGTGCGCTTGATAATCAGCCAAATAAAGGGGATCACCACTAAGGTACGGCCGATGACAGTACTTATGGCCACACCTTCAACCCCAAGCTTAGGAACACCGCACAAGCCAAAGAGGAATAAGGCATTGCCAATCACAGTGATGATATTGATGACAATGGCCATATACATAGAGTCGCGGGTGCATTCATGGGCACGCAGAATTTGCGCTGCGCACAGACATAAAGCCTCAGGCAAGAAGCTTAGGGAAATTATCATAAGATAATTGCGCGAGCTCTCTGCAATTTCAGAGGGTACCTGCATCAGATTGACAATCAAGCCTGAAGAGCAAAAGACGCCTACAGAGATAATGCATCCCCAGATAAGATTAAGGCCTAGGGCCATATGCACAATGCGACGCGACATCCGGCGATTGCCATTACCTAGAGCCTGTGCACAGCTGACACAAACACCGATATTGATGAAATTAAATAAGATTAGACCTAGATCGAAAACCTGATTGCCGACAGTAAGCTCAGCTACTGATTGCACCGAAACCATACCCACCATAGCCATATTGATCATCAAGGTGGCAAAGTGCATACCTAAATCGATAAAGATAGGCCAGCTTATAGAAAATAAGGAGCGCTGAAATTGCGGAGCGGCTGCCTGCATAGGAATATCTCCCTAAAACTAGTGATTTGTGTGATTATAATCAAATTTTAGGAAAGCTCAATTACCTTTATATGCGTGAGAGCAAATTTTCATGCATACAAGATTGACAGCGCCGTAAAGTCTCTGTTAAAGGCTTAAATTCGCGCTTTATACAGAATAAAGCCCTGAACACAGTCAGGGCTTTGATGAGGAAGGTGTGAAATGTTTTTAGAGGATCTTAGCTAAGAATTCCTGAGTACGCTTTTGCTTGGGATGATCGAAGATATCCTCAGGAGAGCCTCGCTCTAAGATAATGCCCTGATCCACAAAGAGGACGCGATCGGCTACTTGCTTAGCAAAGCCCATCTCGTGAGTTACAACCATCATGGTCATACCGCTTTCGGCGAGGGATTTCATTACATCTAAAACCTCATTAACCATTTCCGGATCTAAAGCTGAGGTCGGCTCATCAAAGAGCATGACCTTAGGATTCATAGCTAAGGCACGGGCAATGGCGACACGCTGTTGCTGACCACCTGAAAGCTCATCGGGGAAAGCGTCGATCTTATCGGCAAGACCCACACGCTCTAAAAGATCACGCGCGATCTTTTCAGCCTCAGCCTTAGTCTGATGGCGGACATTGATAGGAGCTAAGGTGATGTTCTGACCTACAGTCATGTGCGGGAAGAGATTGAAATGCTGAAATACCATGCCCACCTCAGCGCGGATGGTATTGATATTAGACTTGCGATTGATAATCTCACCGTCGATGCTGACAGAACCTGAGGTCGGAACCTCTAAGTAATTGACACAACGCAATAAAGTACTCTTACCGGAGCCTGACGGTCCGATAACAACTACTACCTCACTCTTCTCTACGGATAAATCAACACCCTTGATGATCTCATTATTGCCGTAGCTTTTGTGCAGATCTTTAAGTTCAATCATATGCATAATTTTAGGCCTTGCGCTTAGGGTTAAACTTCTTCTCAAGCATGGAGACTATTCTTGAAATAGATAAGGTCATGATGAGGTAAATGATGGCAACGGCACTCCAAATCTCTAAGGAGCCATAGGTAGAGGCAATGACGAGCTGTCCCTTACGCGTTAATTCCTCAAAGCCGATGACTGAGACTAAGGAGGAATCCTTAAGCATAGCGATAAATTCGTTACCTAACTGCGGAATGATGCGACGGAAAGCCTGCGGAATGATGATATAGAGCATGGTCTGATTCCAAGTCATACCTAAGGAACGACCGGCTTCCATCTGGCCCTTATCGATTGACTGAATACCAGCACGGAAAATTTCGGCTACATACGCACCGGAGTTAATGGAGCAAGCGGTAACAGCAGCGACGAAAGGCTCGATGCGCATACCTAAAACTGTAGGTAAGGCAAAGTAGATGATAAAGATCTGAACGAGTAACGGCGTACCGCGGATGAAGTCTACATAAACCTTAGCGGGAATACGTAACCATCTGTAGCTAGAGAGCTCGGCAATACCGACAAATAAACCGATAAGAACACCGCAGGCAACAGCTACAGCAGAAATTTCAATAGTAACGAGGGCACCAACACCTAAAAGCGGTAATGATGTCCAAATCAATTCTAAATCAAAAGGGAATGGCATAAGTGCTTGTATTTAATTAAGGGAAAAAACAAGGACACACACCTTGGTGTATGTCCTAAGTTACTAACTCGCAGAATTATTCTGCAACTTTAAACCACTTCTTGTGAATCTCAGCGAAAGTACCGTTCTCACGGATCTTCTTAAGACCACTATTGATGGCTTCTAAAACCTCAGGATTGTTCTTGCCTACGGCAATACCGTATTGCTCGCCATCTAAGATTTCCGGAATTTCAACATATTCGTCAGAGTGCATCTTAGATAAGAAATACAGATTGACCGGACGATCGTTCATGACAGCTTCACAGCCCTTAGCCTTCAGCTCCATGAAAGCCTCAGGAACGGTATTGAAGGCACCGACCTTACCGGAAATGCGCTGAGCATTCTTAGCACCGGTAGTACCGATCTGAACGCAGATACGAGATGAGCTTAAATCAGAGATCTTCTTGTACTTATCAGTATTAGAGGCCAAGATAACGGCGGATAAACCTGAATTGTAGTAAGGATCAGAGAAATTAACCTTCTTAGCACGCTCAGGAGTAATGGTGATGCCAGCGATGGCAGCGTCGATCTGAGAGGTCAACATAGCCGGAATTAAGCCGTCAAAAGGCATATTGACAACTTCAACCTTAAAGCCCTCAGCTGCACCAATGGCCTTGATGATATCAATATCATAACCAGTAGGTTCGTCAGAGCCCTGCTCCATAAACTCAAAAGGAGCGAAGGTTGCCTCAGTACCTACACGCAAAACCTGCTCAGCACTAGCTGTACCCATAAAGAAGACGGCGCAAGCACAAACGGCGGCCGCAGATGCAAATTTCTTAAACATTTTCACTCTTCCTGCAATGAAGGATGCGCCCTTCAAAAGAAAATTTCTCAAAGAACGCTTTTGTTGCCGCTATTGTAGCAATTACCGACGCACAAACAAAGACATAAATGCTACCAAAAAGCATTTTCTCGGTGAAATCTAAAAGAAATTTTACAAATATTTTTCATTTCACATTTTTTTGTTTCAAGCCCTGAAGGTTTTGATCTAATATTAAGTTTAACTAAAACAATTGCTAACGGGAGTTAAAAGTGGCGATCAAAAATGTGGTTTTCGATTTAGGCGGTGTACTTATCGACTGGAATCCGCGTTATTTCTACAAAGATTATTTTAAAGATGATGAGAAAATGGAATATTTTCTCCAGAATATCGCCACCTCTGAGTGGAATGCACAGATGGATCGCGGTCGCACCTTCGATGAATGCACTCAGGAACTTGCAGCTAAATACCCTGAATTTGCCGATGCCTGCTTAAAGTATAAGAGCGGCTGGTATTCTATGCTCAACGGCGAAATCCCTTGCGGTATGCAGATTTTAGATGCGGTAAAAAAGAGTGGCCGTTATGTCATCTATGGCTTGACTAATTGGTCAGCTGAAACCTTCCCCTATGCCTTTGAGCATTTCAAATTCTTACAGGAATTTGAGGGCATTGTGGTCTCAGGCGAGGAAAAGATGACTAAGCCTGAAAAGGGTATCTTCCTCACCCTCTTTGAGCGCTATCACCTCAATCCTGAGGAGTGCTTATATATGGATGATAATATCCACAATATCGAGACAGCTAAGTCCCGCGGTATGCACGCTTATCTCTTCACCGGCACCCCTGAGTGTCAGACCCAAATTCTCAAAGCTCTAAAGCTTTAAGTCATAGGCGCTCCTTAAGGAGCGCTTTTAGTTTGCCCCTAGCCCTTTTTCTTTAGTCTTTAAGGCTTATATCATGATTACTCCGGCACAGACTTTTTTAAATCAACATAAAATCCCCTATAAGACCTATAGTTATGACTGCACAGTCGATCATGACTTTGGTAAATTTGCCGCCCACGCTTTAAACTTAGATGAAAATATTGTCTTTAAGACCATCTTGCTCTGTCACGATAAGACCTATGTCACCGCCATCACTCCCGTCAATGCCATGATCTCCTTAAAAAATGCCGCGAGAATCATGGGCCTTAAGAGTTTAGAGGTAGCCGATCCGGCTACCGCTCAGCGCATTACGGGTTTTGTCATCGGTGGCGTTAGCCCTTTTGGCCAAAAGCGCCGTACCCTCACATTGCTTGCGGAGAGTGCCTTAGAGTATGAGGAAATCCTTGTCTCAGGCGGTCGTCGCGGCTTTTCTGTTGGTCTAAAGCCTCAGGATCTCATAGCAGTTCTCAATGCTAAAGTCGGCGACTTCCTTGAACATAAGGAACACTAAGAATAAGCAAGGCCGCAACTGCGGCCTTAAATGTAGATTTGGGAATTGATTTAGACGCTAAGATTGCGCTCATGTAAAAATCTAATGATACCTTGCAGGGTTTCATCAGAAATTACATGCTCAATGCGACAGGCATCGCGCTCGGCCACATCTAAGGGTACCTTGGCGATTTCTTGAAAGAGTACAGTGAGAACCTGATGCGTGTGGAAAATATTTTGCGCTAATTTTTGGCCCGCTGGGGTAAATTCCAGATCGCCACTGTCAGCAATATGGATAAGCCCTTTTTCACGTAAAAGGCCTAAACCACGGCTTACCGAGGCTTTGCTCAGACGTAGCTCATTGGCAATATCCACCGCGCGCACTAAGCCACCATCACGTCTTTCCTTTAAAACTAAGATGGTTTCTAAATAGTTTTCACCTGATTCTGCAATAGCACCTGTACGCGGAGGCAAAGGCTCAGGAACAGCCTCTAAAGCTGAAGGTGCCTGATTTGTCTTCATCATTTGCTTTTTTTATTCTAATTATCTACTTAATCACCGAAACGTTGAGTTTGTCGCCAACTAATGTCAGCTGTATTTTATTATTATGCCCTAAAGCACCTTTAGAAATCATGCCTAAGCGCACAAGCTCGGTTAAATCTAACTTCGCGCCATTCATAATACTGCGGCCCTTGCCATCAGTTACCGTGCCAATAGTCGGAGTTAAAGGCTGCATACCTAAATTGCGGGTCTTAGAGATTACACCGATTTGCTCTAAACGATTGATAAGGCGATAGACTGTGGCGATACCTAAATCAGGAACATATTGTCGTGCTTCATACCATAATTCCTTAGGGGAAGTGCATTGACTATTAGTTAAAATATCAATGATATGGCGGCGTTGCACAGTCATACGCAAACCACTAGCTTCAAGTTTGCGCAAAGTGTCGTCAGTTAGGGTACCGACGCTATAGGTGGTATTCTCGTCCATGTTTGGCCTTCTTAAGAGTTGTCATGCACATTTAATATGGAGGCAAAAAAAATAATTTCAAGACTTAAGAAAGAATTTTATTTTCTAATAAGTGGGATTAGAACTTTTTTTGCCCGTTTACTGGGGTCTCTTCTTCATGATCACAGCATGCGCCCTTTTTAACTTTACTATCATGACAACAGCAAGCGGAGCTATGGGAAAAAGTTCTAAAAATTTTTCTTAAGCCAAAATAAGTTAATAAAACTACTCCTGCCAAAATGACATAGAGTACGATCTTAGATAGCATATAAAAACTCCTAGTTTTAGTAAGTGTTAGCATATGCTAACGACTTTTTCTAAAAACTACAAGCGCTATTTGCTCTAAGATCCAAAATGTTACAGCGTAAATAAAAAGCCTAGAATAAAGATCATCATTAAAATGCCGCCGATGATGGTGATGATCTTTTTACCTAATTTTACATTAAGCTCTAAATTATGCTTGTCATCTAATTTTTTATGATTAAGACGACGCTTTAGATCGTAAAGTGTGAGCTCAGCATTAGCGACACGATGTCCAATAATAGCGGGAATACCGCTAACACGATAATAATTGAGACTAAAACCGATAGAGTTTTTAATAAACTTAGTCTCGCTAAATTTTAAAACGACATTACCCCCGCATTCGTGGGTAAAGTTGATGAGCGCCCATTTAGCTGCTGTGAGATTACGATGCTCAGTGGAAATGGAATGCGAGGCTCTATCGACAAGCTCATAACCATCAGGAATACCTTCACGGCACAGGCCAATTTTCTCAGGCTCAGTCATGAAGATCTTGCTTTCATAGAAGTCCTCAGCGACACGCAAAACTATATTGACCGCCTCATCCTCAGAGTTAAGCTCAAATAGCACTTCCATTGAAGCTTCAGGTGGTACCTCCGCTTTTAAATCAGAAAGTGCAAAGCTTAAAATACGACCGTCATCGGACTGAATCCGGCCTGACTGCGTCTTAGGATCGATGGTTGTAATAATTCCGTGCATAAGTCACCTCTAAAGCTATTGTAGCAAAAAGGTCCTTTTAAAAATACCAAAAGGGCCACAATGCTGCGGCCCTTTTTAGTATTTAGAAATTGAGCTTTAAAGCTCGCTTACAGTCTCACCGCGAGCGTGCTGTTTTAAACGCTGCAAGATAATGCTCAGACCTAAAGCTACCATCATAAGGGACATAATGGTGAGTAAAACGCCCATAACTACGAGGACAGTATTGTGACCCCACTGCTGCTGTACTACCTGAATGACGCCCCATAAGCTCATGAACATCATGAAGAACATCGGGATTAAAGCGACATAGAAGTTAGCACCGCGGGCTAATAACCATAAGGTAATGACTAAGAAGGTTAAAGCGGCCATCAGCTGATTAGAAGCACCGAAGATTGGCCATAAGGAACCTGCCTCACCGGATAAAGCCATAAAGACGGAGACCACTACCATAGCTAAAGAAGAGATATACTTATTGATAAATAAGCGTCTTACCGGGTTAAGGTTCTTAACTACAGCCTCGTCCTCAGCGCTTTCAGACTTAGCACGTGGCATAAAGAGCTCTTGTAAAAGGAAACGGCCTAAACGGGTAGCGGTATCTAAGGAAGTCATCATAAAGGCAGAGATGGCCAGAGAGATGAAGATCTTAGCATAGGTAACATCCATACCTAAGGCTCCGGAGAAGGTGGAGATACCGACAGCGAAAGCGGCAGCTGGGTTCTTGCCTAACTCAGAGAAACTCTCAGGTTGCATAGCCATTACGGCAACAAGAGCCATAACACCTAAAACACCCTCAATTAACATGGCACCATAACCTACAGGTAAGGCATCAGCTTCGCTCTTTAACTGCTTTGACGTAGTACCTGAGGCCACGAGGGCATGGAAGCCTGAGCAAGCACCGCAGGCGATGAAGATGAACAGTGCCGGCACTAAGGCGGTCATATTGCCATCAGCGGTAACGGCATTAAAGCCCTTAAAAGCATCCATCTTAATCTCAGGATTGAAGAAGAGAATGGAGACAAAGCCTAAGAGCAACATGGCATATAAGAGCCAGGAATTCAGATAATCACGCGGCTGTAAAAGGTACTGAACCGGTAAAACTGAAGCACCGAAAATATAGATAGCTAAAACAGCGATCCAAATGTTGCGGACAGAGCCTGTCTCTAAATTAAACAATGCACCTAAGTCTAAGGGGCAGATAGCACCAATATAGACGATGAAGAAGACTAAAGGTACGAAGACAAAGGAAGCATTGCGTAAGGAAACACCGCCTTTGTAGGTAACTAAAGCAAATAAAGGTGCTAATAAAATAAAGAGTAAAGATGCAGTCGCTACAGCCGGGGTCGAGACAAAGAGGTTGGCAATTAATAAAGTGAAAATAGCCACCACTAAGACTAAGCACAGTAAGCAGAAGGATAAGAAGAGCTGACGGCCAGATAAGCCCATCAACTTCTCCATGACAAAGGAGATGGAACGACCCTTATTGCGTACAGAAATGACAAGGGCGGCAAAGTCGTGGAAAGCACCGACGAAGACGCAACCGACTAAGATCCAAATTAAAGCCGGGAGCCAGCCGAAATAAGCGGCCATGATCGGGCCTACAATCGGGCCTGGACCTGCGATAGAAGCAAAGTGATGACCAAAAAGCACAATGCGCGGGGTCGGTACATAATCAATACCGTCCATCATGGTCTGAGCCGGGGTCGGACGTTTGGGATCGATTGCTAAAAGGCGCTTTAAGAAACCGCCATAAACGAAATAACCTAACACAAAATATGCTAAGCAAATACAAAATATCAGACTGCCTGTCATGACAAATGCTCCGCATCCTAATACAGGATTAAAGTTTTATAAATTATTGATTTGTTCTCTATTAGTTATAGATATAACTAAGGTGGGTCTTTTTGCCCGAGGTCGACGAGGATTGTAAGGTTGCCAACCTCAAGATAGATGCGCCATTTTGGATCTATCTAAAACCGAGCTAGGTGCGCTCGGTTAAATGTTAATAAAGATGCAATCGGGTAAGATTGTCATCTCTTTATATGGTAATTATTACCATAATAAAGACTTTGTCAAGCACAAAATGAAAAACAATAAGGTATATGTTGCATTTTATGCGATAGTTATTTTGAGCTCTTTGAGATCCTGAGCAAAGCCTAACATGCGCTCTAAAGGCTTCATGGCGCCAAGACGCAGATTTTCCTCAACAAAAATCTCATGAGCCTCAGGTTTCTCTAGGGCTTCAATGAGTTTTGCTAAGGTATTAAGCTCCATCCACGGGCAGGACGGACGGCTACGATTATAGGAGGCATTGCACAAAACTGGTGCTTCTAAGAAGGTCTTTTCCGGGCAAGCCTGTTGCAGTTTATAGGAGATATTATGCTCTGTAGCTATGATAAATTCCTGATTTTCAGACTTTTTAGCAAAAGCTAAGATCTGTGAAGTTGATCCAACAAAATCAGCGGCAGCGACCACCTCAGCGGGTGATTCGGGGTGAACTAATAATAAAGCCTGAGGATATTGCTCTTTGAGTTTTGAGATGAGATCGAGGGCAAAAGAATCATGCACAATGCACTTACCCGGCCACGAGACCACCGCAGCTTTAGATTTATTTTCAATATAGGAGCCTAAATGGCGATCAGGTACCCATAAAACTTCCTGATCTAAAGAGGCTAAGTATTTACCTAACTCTACAGCTAAAGAAGAGGTGACAATCCAATCGGCCTCAGCTTTAACCTCAGCTGAGGTATTAGCATAAGCGACGACCGTAGCCTTAGGATGTAAAGCCTTTTGCTCTCTTAAAGCCTCGACAGTACAGCAGAGATCTAAGGAGCATTCCGCATTGAGATCGGGCATGAGTACAGTCTTCTGAGGCGAGAGGATCTTCGCCGTCTGTCCCATAAAGCGTACACCGGCCACCACGATGAGATCCTGCTTACAATCGCGGCCCTTACGTGCCATCTCGAGGGAATCTCCGATAAAGCCCCCTACTTCCTCACATAATTTTTGAATAATGGGACTGCAGTAATAATGGGCGATGAAAAAAGCCTTTTTCTCTATAAGTAAAGCCTTAGCCTTAGCATAAAGTTCCGCATCAGCGGCTAATTGCTCGGCATTTAATTCAAGCGGTAAGTTAAAGTCGACGGGTACTTTAACCTCTTCTAAAAGCTTTAATGACATAATTCTCTCTTCACTTTATTTAATTTGAAAATTTAAGGGACTGATACTTAAATCCTTTAAAGCCTGCTCTTTATCCTTACGCAAGGCGCCATAGGCACGCAGACGATTAGTAACCTCGCGCAGATCTAAGCTTGGAGTATCATCAGCATCTAAATACTCCCGCACTAGCTCATAGCTTAAAGGACGCGTAGGCACTAAGGCGCCCTGGCCTACGAGGCATGAGGGCATAAGACACCACAGATGCTCCTCAGCTTTCATAACTAAGACCTTATGCTCTAAATTTAAAGCGACATCGTGGATAAAGACAAATTCATCTTCTGCTTTAAGTTCAAAGCTATCAAAGAGCTTTAGATCATTGAGGCTTTGAGGCTTACCCATAGTGCCGGCTTTAAAAGTCTCACCTTTGACAATCAAGGCCTGTGAGGCTTCATCCTCATAACCGAAGGCTAAATTCATCAAGTGTGCGACATGGCAGATATCGGTATCCCCATCGACGGCGATAAGACGCCACATCGGGGTATCCTTGAGAGTAATTTTAAGTAAATACTGCATGTGTTCCTCTATTGAATATCAGTATTTATAACTATATTTGCAGATGCAATCTTAGATGAAGCCTTAAAAGTCTTCACCCTATCAAAAGATGCAAAACCAGCATCGGTACACAGACGCATGAGATAACTTGACTTACCTATATAAGCGTTACCGGCCTTTTGAATCTGCTCACGATAGAGCTTATAGTTTACAGGCACTGACAGTGGCCGCAAAGCGTTAAGCGCGCGTACATAAGCCCAATCTGGCTCAAAATCGCTCTCATTATAATATAAGCTAAGATCCTCTAAGAGAGCTAAACGCAAAGTATAATTTTCAAAAAGCTGTACCTCTAAGTCAGCCCCAGCGGCATCATTTTCTAAGCAAGTAAAGAGCTGTACTATATGCAGATCCAAAAGCTCGCGCTTATAATTAGTCTCAAAAGCGCGCGGCGGGCGGCCATTACAGATGGCAAAATCATCATTATCGACTAAAGCGGCAAAGGCATGGCGCTCTAAATCGCTCTTACCGGCTTTAAGGGCGTTATAGAGCTTATGCATAAGCTTTGTAACTTCTGCCTCATCCTTTTCTACATCAACAAAATCCTGATTGATTCGCGACCCTTTATAGACTGAGGTTAAATTTTCATAGATACCGCCTAAAGGTCGATTTAGATAGAGATCGCAATTGCCAAAGAACATCTTATAGCTATCTGCGACTATATTGCGCATGCGTCCCATACCTAAGCTGATGGATTTGCGCATATATTCAAAATGCTTAAAGGGATCGGCGGGCAAAACTCCCGATTTAGAATAAAAGAGCGCTAATTGTAAAGCCGCCGCTGGTGAATACTCTGATATTTCCTCTAAATGCTCGATAATCTCCATATAGGGCAGAGGACTATATTGTTGCTTAGTCTTTAATTTTTGAAGCTCAATGCGTCCTTCTTTTAGAAGGTAATTATTAGCTAGGCGCAAATAGGTATGCGCTAAAGCCTTATCCTTCTTTAGATAGCTTTGATAGAGAATAAAATAAGCTGCGCCAATATTGCACTTGATGGCTTGTTTAGCACTGCAAATAGCCTTATCGTAAGCGCAAGCTTTAGCATAGCATAAGGCCCGATTAAAACAGCTTAAACCGTCATAAGCCTCAACACCAAGCTCCCATAAAGACGTTGAGGTGGGAGTTTTGCCTTCATTATGAGTTAAAAACTCCTCAACCTCCATTGAGCCTAGACGTAAAGATGCGCGACCATCACCAAAAGTGGCTAAATACTGCACTTGCGGTAAAGATTTCTCGTTTAGGGAGAAATAATAGCTCTCGATATAGGCCTTATTGGCATAATAATTGTCGCGCTTTGGATTCTTATCTAAGAGCGCTAAAGTAATGGCCTGTATATCCGCAGGCGTAGTTGCACTTAAAACCTTAGTTGAGACTAAGACTTTATGCATATCGCTAGCGCAGATTTCAGGCAATAGATTTAAGACCACCAATAAAGCCGCATAAGCGGTGACAGAGGCATCCCTATCGGCAAGGCGATGACAGAGATAAGCGCTAGCTGAGGCTAATAAATATTTAGTCTCATCTTCATAGTTCTCTTTAAAACCATCTTCTGTCAGCTCCTGCGTATCTGCATCGATATTAAAGCTTGAACGGAAATAATCTAAGGTTAAAAGACAGTTATAGAGCAGATCATCACCAATATTGCCCTTAGTCTTATCAAATCTATAACTATAATTGCTATCTAAAAGGTATAAAGACGCAACCTCGCTACGCTCACGGCTAAAGGTATAGAGACAAAAACCGTTTAAAAAGAGTTTTTGTAAATTAAAAATTTCCCTATCATCAGTGAGATCTAAGGAGAAAAGATAGAGAGGGGCGATGGTATAGGAAGCTAGGCTTCCGGTCATGAGGGCATAGGATAAAAAGAAATTCGCCCGCGCTCTATCACAGGGGACATCGATACCGGAAAGATAGCTTTGAGCTAAACGCATCGCTACGCTTGAAGGCAAGCCATAAGCATCAAAACGCTCGTCATCATGCTCAAAGATAAATAAGCTCTCAGCAAAGCATTCAAAGAGATCGCTCTCTAAATCAAAGCTTGAAGCCATCTCATCGTGCTGATGGGATAGAGCTACTAGGCGATTGAGATCGTCCTCTAAGAGTTCATTTTTAATATATCTTAAAACCGCTGGGGGCATGACTGTCGGAGACTTTTCTAAAAACTGTGTCTGCAGATCGTCACGGATATGCGATAGCGCCTCGGTGAGCTTAAATTTTGCATAGGCATCATCAGCGACAAAAAAGTGAGCATCATAGCGCTTGTATAAACGCTTATCGATTTCCCCTAAAGAATAATCACAGATAAGCGCGATAAGATCGTGTAAGCGCTCTGAAGCTTTTGGCAGAGAGCGGGCTAAATATAGATAATAAAGCGCCTGCTCCATATTTAAAGTGACTTCATGCTTAGCTAAAAACTCAGCTTTAGCTTCATGAATATAGCTCTTAGCTTCAAGATAAGCTTCCTTAGGCGTGAGGACGTCCGCGTTCTGAGTGCCGATAAAAGTGCGCTCAAACTTAGAAAATTTATTGACAATTACTTTAGCTAATTTCATAGAACTGCGGAGCTTGAACTTCTGTCAGCACAGAAATAGTCCCCGCTCTCCTTTTTAGGTAAAACTTTTTAAATTAAGATGAAGACTACTGTGCTCAATCTAACTACAGTATGCCACCTCAGCCTTTATCTGTGTGCTCTTACTAAATTGTAAGCAAAAAAAGACTTTTTTAAAAATTTTAAGCTATTTTAAAAGTGGAAACCGGGGAAAGTCCCCGGTTAGTGCTTAAAATTTGCGTTGATTGTGATCCTGTGGTGGTTCTTTGAAAAGCTCCGAACTTGAATATTGAGACGATGGCAGATCGTCTGCGGCATTTTGACGCTTTGAAGCAAACATCCCCATAAGCAGCGGAATTAAGAGCATAGCTAAAAAGTAAATCAAAAAGCCTCCACCTAAAAGGCCGGCGCCTAATAACAGCCATGAGAACATGCCTAGGCCACCTAAGAAGCCTAAAAAGCCTGAACGGCGCGGGGTGGCATTAGTATTATTCTTAGTATTAGTATTCGTGGCGGTATTATTGCGATTGACAGTATTGCTAGCACCGCCCTTACCATTACCGCCAAAATTCATACCAAAACCACCGCGACGGCCAAATCCACGCACCTGCTGATCTAAATGCTGTGCCCCGTCGATCACCATTTCGATAAGATCGGTACCGACAAAGCTCTTACCTGAGAGTGACGAGGCACTGCAGGAAAACATCAAGGTCATTAAAACAGAGGCGAGCATTACCTTAAATACTCGTACAAATTTATGCATGGAATAATCCTCAAAAAAAGCCAAATCTGATGAATAATAGCCTACCCACCTTAAGTTAGGCAATGCTAATTAAATCTCAGAGAGGATCTTTTTTATCGCCTTGTGAGCTATATTCAATCCTAGATCTAAATCTTCCCTAGCAATATTTAAAGGCGGGTTGAAATAGAGCACATTGCCAATAGGACGCAATAATAAACCTTGATTTAAGGCCTCACGGTAGATCCTGTAGCCTAAGCGCATCTTGCTATCAAAGCCTTCCTTACTGTCGCGATCTTTGACTAGCTCTAATGCATGAATAAGACCGATATGGCGAATTTCACCGACTTCTTTAATATCAGAGAAGGTCTCATTAAAGCGAGAGCTTAGATACAAAGCTTGCGCTTTAGCCTTAGTTAAAATCTCATCGCGCTTTAAAATCTTTAAGACGGTAAGAGCACAGGCACAGGCTAAGGGGTTACCGGCATAGGTATGCGAGTGCATAAAGGCCTTAGCACTGTCATAACTGCCTAAGAAAGCATCATAGATATCTTTAGTCGTGCAGACTAAGGACATCGGCATATAACCGCCGGTAATCGCTTTAGATAAGCACATAATATCAGGGGAAATCTTAGCCTTAGTGCAGGCAAACATCTGACCGGTACGACCAAAACCGGTGGCAATTTCATCGGCAATTAACAATACGCCAAATTCATTGCAAAGAGAGCGTAAGCCCTGTAAATAGGTTTCAGGATAGATACGCATGCCGGCTGCGCCCTGTAAGAGGGGCTCGACAATGAGGGCCGCTAAGCTCTCCCCCTCACGCTCAAAGACCTCACGGGCCTTTTTGAGGCATTCGCACTGACATTGACCGCGCTTACAGCCATAAGGACAGCGGAAGCAATCTGGCGCTTCAATATGCACATTGTCCATAAGCATAGGCTTATAGATGCGACTGTAGAGATCCATACTGCCAACTGAGAGCGCACCTATAGTCTCACCGTGATAACCCTCAGAGAGACAGGCAAATTTAATTCTCTGACTATGCCCAACTTGCATCTGATATTGAAAGGCAATCTTCAAAGCCATCTCTACGGCAGAGGAGCCATTGTCAGCAAAATTAAAACGACATAAGCCCTCAGGGAGGATCTTAAGGAGCTTCTTTATAAGCTTTACCGCATAAGGATGGGTAAGATCGGCGAAGATCACATGCTCGAGGGTATGCGCTTGCTGTGACAGCGCCTGCGAAATCTCAGGATTGCAGTGACCTAAAAGATTACACCACCAAGAGCTGATAATATCTAAAATGCGCTTACCGTCAGCGGTATAGAGATAGGAGCCCTCACCTTTGACAATAGGTAAGGCCGGATATTGCACATAATCACTCATCTGTGAGGCCGGATGCCAGATATACTCGCTATCAAGCGCCACTATTTTTTTAGCACTCTTCAAAATAAGTCTCCGCACTTGCCTTTAAAAACACTAAATCCTGCTTGTCATTACCTAAGGTAGCAATGACCGGCACTTTGGACAATTGCTCGATCATATAGAGATTGTCACGATGCATGAGGCTTGATTCATCATAGCGATTTAAAATCACGCCCTTAACGCAGATGCCGATAGTCTTTAAATAATTGATAGTTAAAACCGTATGATTGATGGTACCTAAACCGGCATCAGCGATAATGACTACGTTTAAGTTTAAAGCCTTGATAATATCGGTATACAGCAGATGCTGATCGCGCTCCCACACTACCGGGCAGATAATACCGCCTGCGCCTTCAACTAGGACATAATCATAAGAGCTTAAGGCTTTAAAATCGGCCTTGATTTTATCTAAGGAGGCAAAATTATTTTCAAGGCGGGCAGCTAGATGCGGCGATAACGGACGCTTATAGAGATAGCTTAGAAGCGACGGCGTTGTCTGCACAATATGACCATGCAGGCGTACATAACCGGCATCTGAACTTTCAATGCTGCAAGCGCCACTGACGGCGGCTTTATAATAAGCTAAATTGAGATGTTTAGAGGTTAAAGCGCGGGCTAGAGCTGCACTTACATAGGTCTTACCGATATCAGTACCGGTACCCGTAATAAATAAAGCTTTCATTTTTTAAGACTTGAAAAAAGGCGGGTTGCCCCGCCTTATTTTTAATTAGTTAAACTTACAACCTCTAGTGAGGAGTAATTTTGATATTCCTTGATGAGGGCTTGTGAGAAGCCGCTGTAGATACGGCTGAGAGTCGACTGTGGCAGAGGCATATCGTCATCATCATAGAAGGTAATAATGCTCTTATCGCCATCGACACCGACGCGGACATAATACTCACCATCCTCTAAGGCAAAGGAATCTACGCCTCTTTCATGATAGAAATCAGCATCCTCTTCCTCAGTCTCTAACTTCAAATAGGCCTTATTGACACTGTCCTCAAGCACTACCCACTCATAACGCGGGAAGAGATCGCGAAGCATATTCATGGTGGTCTCATAAGAGCTATCGACAACGAAGCACGCATGACCATTCTTATCGGTATCTAAGATCACGCTGAGCTCCTCAGGACCTTGGACCTTAGCCTTATTCTGATCGTCAATCACATGGATGATGTGATTTGAAAAGCCCATGGCAAAACGCTGCAGCTCAATTGGATCTAATAAATCCGACATCAGATAACCTGAGGAGAGCATGGTCATAGAGCCAATCATCTGAGTGGCGATACCTAAGGAATCATCATAATTACGACCGATACGCAGTCTGTAGATCTGACGATAGCGCGGGGCACCGGCGGCTAAATCAGCAGGACTATAGGGCTGACCGAACTCATTGAAATCGCGCGCGGCCGTAGTGAGTTCATAATTATCCGCACTTTCCTCGCCGACCTTGATATCTAAACTCTTTAAGACGCGGCCTAAGAGATTCCAGGCATCTTGCTCAGAGTAAATACCATGCGAACCGTTCTTATCAAACCATAAGATAGCCTCACCTGCAGACCATTGTGTATGCAGGCCGCTTTCAGAACGATAAGGAGCACGCGGGGCACGGATATCCATCTCCTCACCTATAGGACCTTTGACTGCATTGACAGGCATAGGCGGCACGGTGAGATCCTTATTGATAGGAGGATTAGCTAAGGGATCCGGAACTACAACCGGATCGACCTTTTGTTTGATATCAGTATGCTGATAATAACCGGTAGGCTCACGACCACTTTCATCAAGTTCACCAGTATAGCGCTGATAATAATCCTTAACGGTGGTGCAACCGCCTAACATGCTCATCGAGGTAGTAATAGCTACCGCTAAAGCTGTCAGTTGCGAAAATCTTTGTAAATTCAAGATTGTCTCCTTATCTGAGAGTTTTACTCTCTAATCCTGACCGTCGTTGATTAAAAGAGGCTTGCGCAGATAATTAAATAAATTATTGCTGACCATATTTAAAACCTCTTTAATAGAGCTTAACTCTGGATCATACTGATTGATATATGCAGGCTCAGTGTTAGGCTCATAATAGCAAACAGATGAGAATACTGCGTCAACATCGGTATCAGAGAGAGTTAAAGAGCAACGGAAATCAATCATACGCTCGACACCGGCCTGAATTAACAGCGGATCGCGCATTACCTTGCGGAAATTGATGACCCCCATAGATCTATCTTCTAAGAAGATCTTATCGGGATGTACACCGGATTTAACCCAATGCTCAGCCTTATCATAAGCACGCTCTAATTGAGTATCAGAGTGTAAGGTAAAAGCCACCTCATAATCAGAGCCAGGAGGCGGGGCTAAGTTTTCGTCTTTTTTAGCGACTTCATCGTTTTCAATATCGGACATGCTTTGCTCCTTAAGCTAAACAGTGGCTTTATTGGTATCGCGCAGAGCTACGGTCAGATTGAAGACCGGCTGTTGCGGTTGCGAGTGACGGCTATCTACACAGAAATAACCCTCGCGCTCAAACTGGAAGCACTCTGAAACCTTTGCATCCTTAAGCGATGCTTCTAAGGCTGCATCAGAGATAATCTGGCAAGAATCAGGATTTACTGTAGCTAAGAAATCCTCAGAGGCTGCCGGATTCGGTACATTAAAGAGATTAGAGTACAGATTGACCTGAGCTCTCAGGCAGTCATTGGCATTGACAAAGTGAATGACGCCCTTAGGCTTGTGACCTTCAACATTAGCACCGACAGAATTAGGAATAGCGACAGCGTGGACTAAAACTACATTGCCGTTCTCATCCTTCTCACAGCTTACAGCCTTGATGATATAGGCATAACGCAGACGGACCTCATGCTCAAGCTTTAGGCGCTTGTACTGCTTATTAGCTGACTCTCTAAAGTCGGCAGCGTCGATATAGAGCTCCTTGCCAAAGGATACAGTACGCGTACCTAACTCAGGCTTATCGGGATGATTGGGTACTTCAAAGGAAGTAGCAGTTACGCCCTCTTCGCCAAAATTATCGATGACAAGCTTTAAAGGGTGTAAGACGGCCATAGCACGCTTAGCATTAGCATTGAGATCGTCACGGATGCAGGACTCTAAAGCGCTCATCTGTACGACATTATCTTGCTTAGTCACACCGATACGGCGGCAGAACTCACGGATAGCAGCTGGAGTATAACCACGACGGCGTAAACCTGAGATAGTGGTCAAACGCGGATCGTCCCAACCATCAACAAGGCCCTTCTCGACGAGTAAATTGAGCTTACGCTTAGAGGTAATGGAATACTCTAAGTTTAAACGGCTCATCTCATACTGATGCGGGCGATGCTCATGATCGATGGAGATATTGTCTAAAACCCAATCGTAAAGACGGCGATTGTCCTGGAACTCTAAGGTGCAGATAGAGTGAGTAATCCCCTCTAAAGCGTCAGAGATGCAGTGGGTGAAATCATACATAGGGTAGATGCACCACTTATCACCGGTGAGCTCATGAGTGGCAAAACGGACACGATAGATGACCGGATCGCGCATGCAGATAAATGGCGAGGCCATATCGATCTTAGCACGCAGACAAGCCTTACCCTCTTCAAAACCACCTGCACGCATCTTCTCAAAGAGTGCACGGTTTTCCTCAACACTGCGATTGCGATACGGGCTCTCGCGGCCTGGGGAGGTCAGAGTACCGCGGTATTCGCGGATCTCATCTGGGGATAATTCATCAACATAGGCTAAGCCCTTATCGATAAGCTCTAAAGCAAAAGCATAGAGCTTGTCAAAATAATCAGAAGAATGACAAATGCTCTTCCACTTAAAGCCTAACCACTGCACATCGCGCTCAATGGCATTGATATATTCCATATCCTCTTTGACAGGATTGGTGTCATCAAAGCGCAAATTGCAAGTTCCCTCATAATCGCGAGCTAAACCGAAATTTAAGCATATGGACTTAGCGTGACCTATATGCAAATAACCGTTAGGCTCCGGCGGGAATCTAGTTGCTACATGGTCAGTACGACCCTCTTTTAAATCTTCATCAATAATATCGGTGATGAAATTACGCGGAATTTTTTCTGCGGCGACAGCCTTGTCACTCATCATTGACTCCGTAAGCAAAATGGAATTTTATAATTTAATAATGATAACAAACCCCGGCCTTACACTCAATTTTTTCTTATTTTTATCAGAATAAATATTTTTATTATCAATAACTTAATTAAAATAATTTTATTTAACATAATATCTTTTTTTACACAAAATCAATATACAGACGCAAAACTTAAAAAAAATGCTAAAATATGACGTTAAAATAAGGGCTGATACCTATTTACAATTTGAGGTTAATACACCATGAGCTTTGAGTCTGAAAAGCCGTTTAATGATTTCCAGCACTTCGCCCGCGGCATCCGTCGTAGCGGCGACTTCACCATCAGAGAGTCTGAGATTTTAGAGAAATGCGGATCTGCAATGATGGACCTTTACAATGGCGTCCGTGAACCTGCAGATGAGGCCGAGAAGGTGTTCGTAGAGCAGATTAAGTCTGATGAAGTTATCACCGATCAGAAGACTAAGATCTTCAAAAAGTACTTAACTGTGATTAAGCCGCGTCACCTCCACAGATTATGCTCAGTTGGCAATGACGAGGAATTATCCTCTCAGGGCTATTCTAGCTCCTCCGATGAGAGCAGCCTCGATTAGAGGACAGATGCTTAAACTTAAGGCCGCAATTGCGGCCTTTATTGTTTTTAGAATATGAGTAAAAGATAAACGGCAATCACCGTCGCCACTACCGTCACACTCAAAGGGGCTTTAAATAAAGAACATAAAATCGCAATTCCAGTACCGGCATAAGCTACATAAGCGTTATTTTCAATACACATAAAAATACCGGGAAAGACTAAAGCTGTGATCGCAGTATACGGGATTAGATCTAAAAAGCGCTGGAAAAAAGCGTTGAGCTTTAGCTTGGAAAAATACACTGCCGGCAGTGCACGTACCGGATAGGTGACCAAAAAGGCGATTAAAATCACCAATAAATAATTATCCATCAGACGCCCTCCTGTAGCTTTTTAGAATCCTTGGACGCTTTGCCATCCTTTTTCTTAATTAAAAGCGCTCCTAAAACGGCCATCACCACAGTAGAGATGACAATAGCCTGACTTTCGGCCATAACTTTATAGAGAAAGGTATTTAAAACGGCTGTACCGATAATTAAGATGGCCATTCTAAAATCGCTCTTACCTGCTGGCACTAAGATGGCAATAAAAAGCGCAAAGAGCGCAATACCTAAAGCCTGTGTGAGCTCATAAGGTAAAAATGAACTTGCAAGTACACCTAAGGCTGCACCTGCAACCCATGCAGCCCACGATGAGCAAAAGAGGCCTAAAAAATACGGGACGCCGATTACCTCTTTCTCTGAAGTAGTAAAGAGCGCAAAGGTCTCATCGGTGACTAAATGCGCAAAGAGCAATCTCTTGATGGTAGATAGCTTAGTGAAGAGATTAAAGACACAGGTGCTCATGATGAAATATCTAAAATTCATCAAAAATAAGGCGAACATAAAGACGGGAATAGCCGCATGACTGCTTGCCATACTCACAACTAAAAACTGTCCTGAGCCTGAATAGGTGGTCAGCGACATTAAGATAATTTCTAAAGGGCTAAAACCGGATTGACCGGCATAGACGGCATAAGCTATACCTACCGGAATATATCCAAGCGCAATGGGAATAGCGCGCTTACTGCCTAAACAAAACAATTCTGACTTAGTCACGATTTCGACCTAAAAAGTGAAAATAAAGCTATACAATTCCATAGGGTGGAAATTATGCACCATTTTGGTTAAATTGTATATTGTTATTGCACAAGGGTTTAGCTACATCTATATTCAACTAATACCTTAATTATTTTGTTTTACTTATTTAAGCTTCTTATTTATGGAAAATTTGGATATCTCAAAATTTGGTGGCACTTCTGTTAAAGACTTTGAGTCCATGCTTTCAAGCTACAAAGTAGTAGTTGCCAACCCCAATACTCGTGTAGTAGTCATCAGCGCCTGCTCTGGTGTTACTAATATTTTAGTTGAGTTAGCCTCCGGTGCTTGCTCAGCTCAGAAGACCGAGGAGCTCATAGCTAAGCTTCGTTCCATTCATACTGAAATTATCGAGAAGCTTGATAATCAGGACGATCTGAAGGCCAATTTAGAGGCTCACTTAAAGGAGATCTACGATTTAACTCAGGAAGCCAATATGGGCCGTTCTGACGAACTTACCGATCGTATCGTCTCTCACGGTGAGTTGATGTCTACCTATATCTTCACCGCTTTATTCAACTTCATGGGCACTAAGGCTCAGTGGTTTGATATTCGCAATATCATGCGCACCGATTCTAACTTCGGTTGTGCCGCCCCCTTAGTTGAGGTTCTCAAAGCTCAGTGTCAGGAAAAGCTCCTGCCTTTATATGCAGACGGTGAGAGCATTGTCATCACTCAGGGCTTTATCGGCGCTAACTCTGAAGGCCAGACCACCACCTTAGGTCGTGGCGGTTCCGATTATTCTGCCGCCCTCTTAGGTGAGGCCCTCAATGCCGCTACCATCTCCATTTGGACTGATGTTCCGGGTGTTTATACTACCGATCCGCGTTTAGTCCCGCATGCTAAGCCCATTAGCGAGCTGACCTATTTAGAGGCCGCCGAGATGGCTACCTTTGGCGCTAAGATCCTCCACCCGAGCACCTTAGTTCCGGCTGTACGTCGTGGCATTCCGGTTTATGTTGGTTCTTCCCGTGAGCCTGAAAAGGGCGGTACTTGGGTTAGACCTAAGACTGAGTCCCACCCCGCTTTCCGTGCTGTAGCTTTACGTAAAAATCAGACCCTGATCGTTTTAGCCTCCCCGAAGATGGTCGGTGCTTCAGGCTTCTTAGCCTCAGTCTTCTCTGTCTTTGCTAAATACAAGAAGTCAGTCGATCTCGTCTCTACATCCGAAGTGTCCATTGCTGTGACCTTAGATGCCGGTACTAATACCTCAGGTCAAAGCTCCATCTCCGAGAGCATGCTCGAGGAATTACGCCGCTTCTGCCATGTTAAGGTTGAGACTGGTTTATCCTTAGTTGCTATTATCGGTAATGAGATGTCCAATCTCCCGGGTATCACCACTCAGGCTTTTGACTCCATCAACCGTTATGCTGTACGTATGATCTGCTATGGCGCCTCTAACCACAACCTCTGCTTCCTCTTAAAGTCCGATGAGGCAGTCGCTGCCCTCGTTGAGATCCACAAGCATCTCTTAGAGTAGGATTTATTCTTTAAGTTAAAGGCTACCGCAAGGTGGCCTTTTTTGGCCCGCAAATTGTGGTCTTAAAATGAAAAAGGACGATCATATGATCGTCCTTTATAGCTTTTACTAATTGAAACTAATCAATTACAGAGAGTTAACGGAACCTAACTCCTCGAAGGCTTCCATTACACGCTTAACCATGCTCTCTTCAGACTTACGTAACCAGACGCGCGGATCGTAGTACTTCTTGTTAGGAGCATCGGCACCCTCAGGGTTGCCTAACTGGCCCTGTAAGTAAGCCTTATTGGCCTCGTAGTACTCACGGATACCGTTCCAAGCTGCCCACTGAGTATCGGTGTCAATGTTCATCTTGATAACGCCATAAGAAACGGCCTCAGAGATTTCCTCGTGAGTAGAGCCTGAACCACCGTGGAAGACTAAGTTCAACGGCTTATTGGAGTCTAAGCCAAACTTCTTTGCAACATAAGCCTGAGAATCGCGGAGGATGGTCGGCTTTAACTTAACGTTGCCCGGCTTGTAAACACCGTGAACATTACCGAAGGAAGCGGCAATGGTGAAGTTCGGGGAGATCTTGATGAGCTGCTCATAAGCGTAAGCTACATCCTCAGGCTGGGTGTATAAAGCGGACTCGTCCTTATCGGAGTTATCAACACCGTCTTCCTCACCACCAGTTACGCCGAGCTCTAACTCTAAGGTCATACCGATCTTAGACATACGCTCTAAGTACTTGCAGCATAACTCAACGTTCTCTTTTAAGCCCTCAGCAGAGAGGTCGATCATGTGAGAGGAGAATAAAGGCTCACCGTGCTCAGCGAAATACTTCTCACCGGCGTCTAATAAGCCGTCAACCCACGGTAATAACTTCTTAGCGCAGTGGTCGGTGTGTAAAACAACCGGAACGCCCCAGTACTTAGCAACGTTACGTACGTGTAAAGCACCAGAAACAGCACCTAAAACAGCATTGCCCTGCGGCATGTCGAGCTTTAAGCCCTTAGAAGAGATGAAACCGGCACCACCGTTGGAGAACTGAATGATAACGGCAGACTTAGCCTTCTGAGCTGCCTCTAAAACAGCGTTAACAGAGTTGGTACCAACGCAGTTAACAGCCGGTAAGGCATAACCGTTCTCACGGCATACAGCGAAGAGCTTCTGGAGGTTCTCACCGGTAACAACACCCGGCTCTACAACGTCTAAAATCTTGGTCATTTAAAAATTTCCTTGATTAACTAAATGATTATTTCTGCTGAATTTTTGCGTTTTTTTAACGCGATAAAATGCCTGCTTGCGCAGGCATCTTATAATTAGGCCTCAAAACCTTCGGCACGCTTCTCTAAGATCTCAACGGCAGGTAACTTCTTGCCCTCGACGAACTCTAAGAAAGCACCACCACCGGTAGAGATGTAGGAAATCTGATCCTGAACACCGAACTTCTGGATGGAGCTGATGGTGTCACCACCACCGGCAACAGAGAAGGCCTCAGAAGAAGCAATAGCCTCAGCTAAGGACTTAGTGCCAGCTGCGAACTGAGCGAACTCGAAAACGCCAACCGGGCCGTTCCAGAGAATGGTCTTAGCATTCTTGATGGCATTGTTGATGTTTTCCATGGACTTCGGGCCTAAATCGAAGATCATATCATCGTCTTCAACGTCCTTTAAGTCCTTAGTAACAGCAGGGGTCTTGTCGGAGAACTCTTTACCAACAACTACGTCAACGAACTCAGGGATAGCAGTCTTCTTAGCTAAGTCCTGAGCAGTCGGGATCAAATCTTCCTCGCATAAGGACTTACCAACCTTGTGACCTGCGGCGGCGATGAAGGTATTAGCAATACCACCACCAACGATGAGGTTATCGGCAACCTTTAAGAGGCTGTTTAAAACCGGGAGCTTGGTAGAAACTTTAGAACCACCGACGATGGCAACCATCGGACGAGCAGGGTTATCCATAACCTTGCCTAAGGCTTCTAACTCAGCGCTTAAGAGCGGGCCTGCACAAGCGATAGGAGCGTACTGGGCAACACCATAGGTGGTAGCCTGAGCACGGTGAGCAGTACCGAAAGCGTCCATTACGAAGACATCGCAAAGGCCAGCATACTTACGAGCTAAGTCTTCAGCGTTCTTCTTCTCGCCACGGTTGAAACGGCAGTTCTCTAAAACAACGAGCTCGCCCTCGTTAACCTCAACACCGTCTAAGTAATCTTTTACTAAACGTACCGGAACACCCTCAAGCTTAGAAGCGATGTAATCAGCAACCGGCTTTAAGGAGAACTCTTCTGCATACTCACCCTCGGTAGGACGACCTAAGTGAGAGATTACCATTACCTTAGCGCCTTTCTTTAAGGCTAACTTAATGGTAGGCAAACTTGCCATGATACGAGCATCGGAGGTTACTTTACCATCAGATACCGGTACATTTAAATCTGCACGGATTAATACACGCTTGCCTTTTAAGTCAAGGTCGGCCATCTTTAAAATTGCTGCCATAATACGTTTATTTCCTCAAGTTAATTCATCATCCTTCAAAGCTTTGGGTTAGTCCCTAAACTCTGGATGCGTTTATTTTATCACAAGAGCTAAAATATACAATTTTTCAGTGAAAAAACCCTGAAAATTTGAAAACTATTTTCACAAACCTTACTAAAACTTTGTCAAAGTTTAACCTTAAGATTATGGTGAGAACTTAAACTCCCTACTTTAAACTCCAAACTTACTAGCTGAAGTTAGAGCTTATCTTATAGGTATATTCTAAAAAGTCATTTATAAAGCTGATATAAATCACGCTTTTCAATAATCACGGTGGGTAAATTTAGAAGTACTTGTTTATTAAAGTTTTTAAATAAGCAACAAGTGCTTATGCATAGCAAAACAAAAAGACAGCCTTAAATAAAAACGGGCCCCATAATGGGGCCCGCCTCTAGTCTTTAACTTAAATTATTAGTCAAAGAAGCTCTTAGCAGTAGCAACCACATTCTCAACGGTGAAGCCATAACGCTTAAAGAGTAAGCCTGCCGGAGCTGAAGCACCATAATGATCGATGCAGACAGTCTTACCCTCTAAACCGATGTACTTGTACCAGCAAGTAGACATACCGGCCTCAACGGCAACACGAGCGGTAACCTCGCACGGTAATACAGACTGCTTGTACTCAGCATTCTGACGATCAAAGACGTCGGTGCTCGGCATAGAAACCACACGGACCTTCTTGCCTTCCTTCTCTAATTCCTCAGCGGCGTGGAAGCATAAAGCCACCTCAGAGCCAGTACCGATGAGGATGAGATCCGGAGTACCCTCGCAATCGCGGAGAACATAACCACCACGAGCAATAGCATCAACCTGAGCGTCATCACGCGGCATCTGCTCTAAGCCCTGACGGGTTAAAACGATAGCGCTCGGACCATCCTTACGCTCGAGCATATACTTCCAAGCGGCGGCAGTTTCGATCATATCGCAAGGACGCCAGGCATCGAAGTTAGGCAGAATGCGGAAGGAAGCCATCTGCTCGATAGGCTCGTGGGTCGGGCCATCCTCACCAACACCGATGGAGTCGTGAGTGAAGACATAGAGAGTCGGGATCTTCATTAAGGCAGACATACGCAGAGCATTACGTGCATAATCAGAGAAGATTAAGAAGGTACCACCATAAGGACGGAAGCCACCGTGCAGGAGGATACCGTTCATAGCAGCGCACATAGCGAACTCACGGACACCCCAGTGAATATAGTTACCGTCTAAAGCACCCGGGAGCACATCCTTAGAGGACTTATTCTTAGTGAGGTTAGACGGAGCTAAGTCAGCAGAACCACCGACAAGCTCAGGCATGAAGGAGCCGAAGAAGTCTAAAGCGACCTGACCTGCTTTACGGGTTGCAAGCTTAGGATCGGCGGCCTTCTGTAAAGCGTGGATCCACTCGGTGGACTTCTGCTCAAAGTCGCACGGTAACTCTTCCTTAACGCGGCGCTCAAACTCAGCGGCCTCTGCAGGATAAGCCTTCTTATAGGCATCAAATAAGGCGTTCCAATCACCCTCTAAAGCGGCACCCTGAGCGGTAGCATCCCACTTAGCATAGATGTCAGAAGGGATCTCAAACGGACCGTACTTCCAGCCTAACTGCTCCTTAGTGAGCTTAATCTCGTCATCACCTAAAGGAGCACCGTGAGAGGATTCCTTACCGCCCTTGTTCGGAGAACCAAAGCCGATGGTGGTCGGGCAGATAATGAGGGATGGACGGCTGAGATCAGACTTAGCTAATTCAATGGCAGCGCGGATCTGCTCACCATCGTTACCGTCGGTAACCTCGATGACCTGCCAGTGATAGCCCTCAAAGCGCTTCTTAGTATCATCAGCAAACCAATTCTTGACCTCACCGTCAATGGAAATGCCATTAGAATCGTATAAAGCGATGAGCTTGCCTAAACCTAAGGTACCGGCTAAGGAGCAGGCCTCGTGAGAGATACCTTCCATTAAGCAACCATCACCCATGAAGACATAGGTGAAGTGATCGACGATATCAAAACCGTCGCGGTTGAACTCATTGGCTAACATGCGCTCGGCCATGGCCATACCGACAGCATTGCCTAAGCCCATGCCTAAAGGACCGGTGGTGGTCTCAACACCCGGAACCTCACCATACTCAGGGTGACCTGGGGTCTTAGAATCTAACTGACGGAAGTTTTTGAGATCGTCTAAGGAGAGATCGTAACCGGTGAGATGTAATAAAGAGTACATCAACATGGAGGCGTGGCCATTAGAGAGCACGAAACGGTCACGGTTCGGCCACTTAGGATTCTTAGGATTGTGGTGTAAGAAGCCACGCCATAAAGCCTCGGCCATATCTGCCATACCCATAGGAGCACCCGGGTGGCCAGATTTTGCCTTCTGTACACCATCCATACTCAGTGCTCTAATAGCATTAGCTAATTCTCTATATTCAGTCATTGTAGATTACTCCTTCTGAGTTAAAAATAGATACTATGATCATTAACTTTGATGATACCTGAATCTATAGAAATCAAAGCGTGATAAGCGTCGCCTTGCTTTTCATAAAACTCTATATATGGCATAACATCAGGACTTACCTGTTCAAGGGTGACATCAAATCTGCCTTTTGCGCCTAAAAGCACAAAAATTAAATTATCCGCAGCGGGAAAATCGATACTGCCATGCGCTTTGCCTAAAAAACTGATGTGCTTATAGGCATTGGCATAATTGATATCAAAATTGAGATCATCCATTTTAAAGGTGATGTTATTCTTTGCAAAGATGTCGTTTAAAGTTAAAGCCCCTAAAGATCTATTGCTAAGTACCTTATAATCTAAGGGACCTAAGGAGCCTTTAGAATTAATTTTGCCCTTACGGGTCTGCATATCTACGGCATATTTTATTTTGAAGTGATCTTTATGATCAGGGACCGTAGTATCAAACTTTAGCTTAAAATTATCAATATTTTCTAATGGAGAATCAAAGGCATACAGAGCTTCAGCGCCTAAAGTCATGGTGCTTTGCGGAGATTTTTCATCTAAAGTTGCAGAGCTTACAGCATATAAATGCTTAGCGGTAACACGCGGTAGCGCTAAATTATGCACATCAAGAGATGACTCGATATGCTCGCCATTCTTTTGACTAAAGCTTAAATGGCCCTCTAATTGACGCTTTGAAAAGTAAGACAAATTCATCGGATCGCTCATGATAAAGGAGCTGTCATAATTACCGTAAATATTGGCTTTTACTTCAAACTTTGAGGGAAAGATGCGGAATTTTAAGCGGGCATTAGAGACGACATCGCCCTTTAAAATATTAGGATAGACCAAAAGATTATTGACTATTCTTTGAATATCAATGTTAGCGACACCTGCTAAAAAGCGATGTTTGATCTCTACTGGCAGGACAATTTCCTCATGAGAGGTGAGATTGCGCAGATGTAAACTGCCGCTAGATTTAAAGAAACCGGATTTTTTGATAGTGTAATCGGTACTTAAGTGATAAGGTAAAATACCCTGCACATACTTATGGTGAAATTGCGTATTGAAGGATTCTAAAGCCTGATTGATACCGTCATCAACATATAATGCGGTCACCGCCACACCACCTAGATAACCACCTGAGACCAAAAAAGCGCTTAAAGCTATTGTGGCTAAAAACTTCCTACGCATGCGTATCCTTAATATCAAGACTTTGCAAAAAAAATGCCGATCATATTTGATCGGCACTATTTTTCTATTTAAACATTACGTTTAGATTAGCCGAATACTTTCTTGTAGTCAGCCTGGAACTTTAAGATACCAGCATCGGTAAGCGGGTGGTGAGTCATCTGCTCGATTACCTTGTAAGGAACAGTGGCGATGTCAGCACCGGCTAAAGCGCACTGCATAACGTGGATCGGGTGACGAACAGAAGCGCAGATGATCTGAGAATCAATACCGTTTACAGAGAAGATATCAGCGATGTCGCGGATCAGATCTAAGCCGTCAACGGAAATGTCATCTAAACGACCGATGAACGGAGAAACATAGGTTGCACCGGCACGAGCTGCTAATAAAGCCTGATTAGCAGAGAAGATCAGGGTTAAGTTGGTCTTGATGCCTTCCTTAGCGCACTGATGGCAGGCCTTTAAGCCTTCAACAGTCATCGGGATCTTAACAACCATGTTCGGGTGGATAGCAGCGATCTCACGAGCTTCCTTGATCATGGTCTCAGCATCGGTAGTGGTTGCCTTAACCTCACCGCTGATAGGACCGTCAACGATAGAGGTGATCTCCTTGATGACCTCTTTGAAGTCACGGCCTTCTTTGGCGATAAGGGACGGGTTGGTGGTAACACCGCAGATTACGCCCATCTCATTAGCTTTACGGATATCTTCTACATTAGCAGTATCAATGAAAAAACGCATGGCAACTCCTTTTTTTAAACCAGCTTTAAAAATTTAAACATATTTTAAACAATATTTAAAGCCCCATAAGTTTTGACGCTATTGTACTTCACTTTAATCCCGTAACCGTTTGCATTTTTACAATTACGTGAGCTAACTCTAATTTTTTACTTATTTTTTTATGCAACTTTGACATTAAAAAAATTTTTATGAAAAAAACATTCTGCCCCTTGTTTTATAGCGCTCACTCGCGAATAAAAATTTTTATTTTTTTAAATTTGAAATTTATATCAAGGCTTAACGCAAATATCGCAATTTTTTGAAAAATTTGCGCATAGAAAATGTGTGATCTATGTTAAAAAACAGTTCTATTAAAGCCATTTTTCCCCTATAATAGGCCCACATTAATCCCTATTTTTGGAGCTTTTTTATGTCCCGTTTATTTACCTCTGAATCAGTTTCAGAAGGACATCCTGATAAAGTTGCAGACCAAGTCTCCGATGCCGTCCTCGACGCCATCTTAAAAGAAGATCGTTATGCTCATGTCGCCTGCGAAACTTTAGTCAAGACCGGTCTTGTACTCGTTGCAGGTGAGGTTACTACCACCGCTAACGTTGATTTTGAAGCTGTAGTCAGAAAAACCATCTGTGATATCGGTTATAACACCACAGAGGTGGGTTTTGACGGTCATTATTGCGCCTTTTTAAACGCCTTAGGCAAACAGTCTCCTGATATCAATCAGGGCGTCAGCCGCGAAAACCCTGAGGATCAGGGTGCTGGCGATCAGGGCATTATGTTTGGTTATGCCACCAATGAGACCGCTGAGCTCATGCCGGCTCCTATCACCTATGCCCATCAGCTGATGCGTCGTCAGGCCCTCGTCCGTCGTCAGGGTATTTTACCCTTCTTACGTCCTGATGCTAAAAGTCAGGTCACCTTTGCCTATAAGGATGACGGCTCTATCGATTATATCGATACCATAGTTCTCTCCTCTCAACACACTCCGGATGTAAGTCAGGAAACTGTGCATGAAGGTGTAATGGAAGAGATCATCAAAAAGGTCATCCCGGCTAAGTATTTAAATGCTAAGACTAAATACTTCATCAACCCTACCGGCCGTTTTGTTATCGGCGGTCCTGTTGGTGATGCTGGCGTTACCGGTCGTAAGATCATCGTTGATACCTACGGTGGTGCTGCCCGTCACGGTGGTGGTGCCTTCTCAGGTAAGGATCCGTCAAAGGTTGATAGATCAGCTGCCTACGCTGCCCGTTATGCCGCGAAGAATATCGTAGCTGCCGGTTTAGCTAAGCGCTGTGAGATCCAAGTTTCCTATGCTATCGGTGTTTCCAAGCCAGTTTCCGTCTCTGTCAATACCTATGGTACTGGTATTATCTCCGAAGAGAAGATCGCCTCTATGATTACCGAGGTTGTCGATCTGCGTCCTTACGGTCTCATCAAGCAATTAGATCTCTTACGCCCTATCTATCAGCCTACCGCTACCTATGGCCACTTCGGTCGCGAAGAATTCCCGTGGGAGCAGACTGATAAAGCTGAAGCCTTAAAGGCCATGCTTTAAGACCTATTAAAAATACCGCCATCTGGCGGTATTTTTGTCTTTATCTAAAAAAGGAGGCCTTAAACACGCCTCCTTAGATTTCAAAACAGATCCTTTAGACCACTACATCCTGCATAAGTACAGAGATATCATCTTCCTCTAAATTATCCTTAAGCGCACGCTTTTTAATCTCTTCAAAGCTATAGACATCGCTTGGATATAAAACGACGACGGCCTTATCGCCATTTTGCAGGAAGTTATGCTCACCATAATCAGTATAGCGAGTAGCACCGATGGAGATCATCAAGCGTGCAGGCTGTGCGGCAGCGACTAAATAAGAATGTAGATCCTCAGCCGGGCCTTCATTCTTTTGATTATTGAATTTGTCGATCATCCAATTTAAGAGCTTTTCATAGATATAGCTATAATCGCTGACGGCACTATCCTCACCATAGGTGAAGATCTCACCATCACGGATGAGGAAACTGGCAATACGATATCTATCTAAAATACCGCCTGTGGCAAATTTATCGATCTTGATGAAATTTGAAGCAAAGCCCTTAGTAGAAGCACCCCAATTCTTCTTTTCGCTGATCTTCTTAGCGCCTTCTTTACGAATAGAGCAGTCATTTGAAGCGCTAAAGACAATCGGCTTTAGAGCTACAAGCTTATCGCCTTCATAAGTGGCATCGCAGACAATAGCGCACTCAGGCTCAATTTGTAGCTTAGTCTCGCCCTTAGGAAAGATGATTCTATAAGCATCAAAGGGGAAGACTTTTAAATAATCAGGTACTGCCTCTTTAGCATTAGGAATAAAGGTCGGGAATACCGCCTTAGGAGCCTTAGCCTCAGCGGTTTTGACGGCGGTAAAATCACGAGCTTCACCAGCCTGCTCTAAATGTCCGGTGAAATTGCCAGCAACACCGAAAGTTGCCATCGAACGCAGATCGATTTCCATAAATACTCCGAAAAAAGTTTTAATTTTTAAGGCTTAAGCCTTTTTCTTTAGTTTACCTGAAAGCTTTTAAAAAAAGGCTTATGCAATTAACAAATCAAGAAAATTTAGGTAGTTATCAGCTAAAATCACGTTTTAATTAAGCCTATAAAATTTGTATACTTATATAAGTATTGTCATTTTTAGTAAAAAATTATGTATTTAAAAAAAATCTTTGCCCAAGCTCTAGTCTTAACCTCGCTGTTCATAGGTCAAGTCAATGCTGGAAATTTAGGTCTAAATCCACTCAAAAAAGATTTCCATGAAGTCTTTGAAAATTTAGAGACGCCAAAAAACGGCACACTGAGTGCCGATGGTGCAGTTAAAACTGCTACTATGGAGATTGCAGACAATAATTTAAGCTTCTCTCAGGCTAAAAAGAAACTTCCGCTCATCTTTAAAAAACTCGATAATCCTAAAACTCTCTATTGTGGTTGCGATATTAAATTTAAACGCAATGGCTATGATGTAGATTTAGACTCCTGTGGCTATAAAATCAGAGCAAGTAGACAGCGCGCGCAACGCCTTGAAGCTGAGCATATTGTCAGTGCTTGGGAATTTGCCCATAATCTTCAATGTTGGCAGCAAGGTGGCCGTAAAAATTGCGCCCGCACCGATGAAGTTTATAAAGAGATCGAAGGCGATCTGCACAATCTCTATCCGGCAGTAGGTGAAATCAATAGCGATCGCGCTAACTTTAAATTTGCTAAAGACGTCAAGGCCCCACATAATTATGGCAAATGTGAGATGCGTATTGACACTAAGCGTCAGCGCGTCTCCCCGCCCCCGCGCTCCCGCGGTATTATTGCCCGCACTTATCTTTACATGCATGAGCGCTATCAAGTACCGCTAAGTCGCGCTGAGTTAGGTCTCTTTAATGAGTGGAATAAAGCCTATCCTCCTACTCGTAACGAATGTATACGCAATCAGGAAATTGCTAAAATTCAAGGCAATGACAATCCCTTTGTAACCGCTAAATGTAAAAAAGTTAAATGAGAACAGTACGTATTTATGAAGGCGAGGCTAATTTAGTCCTAGGCCAAAACTTTAAGCTCAGTGACGACGGCTTTGGGCATTTATGCCGGGTCTTACGCTTTCAAGAAGGCGATGACTTTGTGGTTTTTGATGGCCATGGACATGAATATAATGCCCGTCTTCTCGAGGTCAAAAAGACCGCTACCGCCATCTGCTTAGAGGCAATTGATAGAGATAATGAATCGCCCTTAGAGGTGGAATTAGGACAGGTCATAAGCCGTGGTGAGAAGATGGAATTTACCATTCAAAAAGCCGTGGAATTGGGCATCTCCAAGATTACCCCTCTCTACTCCCGTCGCTGTGGCGTCAAGCTTGATGACAAGCGTCAGGATAAAAAGCTCAGTCAGTGGCAGAAGATTGCCAATAGCGCCTGCGAGCAATGCTATCGCAGTACTGTGCCTGTGGTTAATCCCATCATGGATTTAAAGACCTGGTGTGAACAGCAAGATAGCGAGGTTTTAAGTCTCACCTTAGATCCCAAGGCTCAATGCAAGATCAAGGATCTAAAGATTAAAGGTAAAATTCGCCTGCTAATTGGCCCTGAAGGTGGTCTTTCTGATGAAGAAATTATCACCGCCCGCAATTGTGGCTTTGTCGGTGTCACCCTCGGTCCACGCATTTTACGTACCGAAACTGCGGCCCTAGCGGCCCTCTGCGTCTTAGGCGCTCATTTTGGAGATCTCTAATGGAAAACTTAGATACGCAAAATCTAGTTCTAGGTAAATCTACCCGTTATTATGAGGAATACAGTCCCTCACTGCTACAGCCAATTCCCCGCGCTTTAGGCCGTCACAGCCTTAGCCTTAAGGAATTTTCAGGCTTTGATCTCTGGCGTATTTATGAATTGTGCTATTTAAACGCTAAAGGTATTCCGCAAACCGCTTGGGGTTATATCCGCGTTGATGCTCAAAGTGAGTATATCGTTGAAAGTAAGTCGCTAAAGCTCTATTTAGGCTCCTTCACTATGACTAAATTTGCAAATTTAGATGAAGTTGCCGCCATTATCAAAAATGATCTCAGTGCATTATTGAAAACTAAGGTCAAAGTCAAACTCTTTGAACTTGATGTCTGTGCTTTCCCTATTACCTCAGCTCAGGGCCTTCTCATCGATAAAGAGGTAAGTTTAGACAGTGTCGAATATAACTATAATCCGCGCTTATTAAAATGTGCCTCTTTAAAGGAAGTTGATGAGACTTTATGCTCTAATGTCGTCCGTACCCTATGCCCTGTAACCTCACAGCCTGATCATGCCACAGTCTTTATAAGCTATAGAGGCCGCGAAATTGACCGTCAAGCCCTCTTTGCTTATTTCTGTAGTCTCCGTCATCATCAGGGCTTTCATGAGCAATGTGTGGAGATGATCTACGCTGATATCATGACCTTTATCAAGCCGCAGGAACTCACCGTTACCGCCTGCTTTACCCGTCGTGGTGGCATCGACATCAATCCCGTCAGATCTAATCTAAGCTTAATTCCACAAAACGTCTTCCGCAGTTACCGTCAATAAAATTTAAGGGGACCTAAGTCCCCTTAAACACATCTCACTAAGCTGTTAATTTATTTAGACTTTACTTATTTTTGAACTATATTTTGAAGTATAGGCATAGGATAAAAGGAATAAATAACAGGAGTTTACATGAGTATTCAAGAAGTATGGCCCTCAGGTATGATGGCCTTGTTGACACAAAGCGAGGCCAACAGCATTTCCTTAAGCTCCAGAGGCAAGCTCTATGAGCTCTATCGTAATTGTTCCTTGGCTGTTTTAAACAGTGGCAACCTCACTGATAACTCCAAAGAGCTATTAGAAAATTTCGAAAGCTTTGAGATTAACGTTTTACGTAACGAACGCGGTCTTAAGATCGAGCTTATCAATCCGCCTGAATCGGCCATTGTCGACGGCCATATCGTCAAAACTTTGCGCAATCACCTCTATGCGGTCTTACGCGATCTCGTACAGATCCAGATCTATAGAGATACCATCGAAGATACTGTCAAAAAACGCTATGGCTCAGAAGGTGAATATATTACCAATAAGATCTTCATGCTCTTGCGCAATGCACAGGTCATGGAGCCAGGTACCAAGCCTAATCTTGCCGTCTGCTGGGGCGGTCACTCCATCTGTCGCTGTGAATATGATTATGCCTATGAAGTCGGTATTGAATTAGGTCTGCGTAAGATCGATATCTGTACAGGTTGTGGCCCGGGCATTATGGAAGCGCCGATGAAGGGTAGTATGGTCGGTCACTCGCAACAATGTGCCTCCCATCGCTGCCGCCTTATAGGTCTCACCGAGCCTTCCATCATCGCCGCTGAGCCGCCTAATTCTATGGTCTCTGATCTGGTGATCCTCCCTGATATTGAAAAGCGCTTAGAGGCTTTCGTACGCTTAGGCCATGTGCTCATTGTCTTCCCAGGAGGCCCGGGTACTGCTGAAGAGCTTTTATATATTCTCAGTATCAAGCTTATGGAAGAGAATCGCCGTACAGTACTGCCCCTGATCCTCACGGGTAATGAGGAATCCCGTCCTTATTTTGAGGCTTTAGAGAGCTTCTTAATTAAATGCTTTGGTGAGGACATCACCCGCATGTATAAGCTCATTATCAACGATCCTAAGGCAGTGGCAATTGAGGTTAAGAAGCATTTAGACACTGTCTATGATCATCGCACCATCATTCACGATTCCTATTGCTTCAACTGGGCTCTCACTATTCCTGAGGAATTACAGCATCCAATTGAGGTCAATCATGCCTCGATGGCCGCGCTCAATCTCCATCGCGATCAGGAGCCGTGGAAGCTTGCCGCTAACCTGCGTGCCGCCTTCTCTGGTATCGTCACCGGTAACGTTAAGGAGCAAGGTATCAAGATGGTAGCTAAAGATGGTCCTTTCACCTTACATGGTGATCCGGATATCTTAGAGAGCATGGAAACGCTTTTAAATGACTATATCAAGCAAAAGCGCTTATTATTATCTGAGCGTGAATATAAGCCCTGCTATATTTTAAAAAAAGACTAATTGCTCTCTAATTAAAGCCTAAGCCTGATTTTAAATATCAGGCTTTTTTAGCTTTTATTTATGACAATTGTATTTAAAGATTTAAAAT